>JAABVA010000069.1_pt1 | contig 45997 bp, 33 predicted proteins | sample 5560331 | NCBI WGS metagenome assembly JAABVA01 (sample SAMN12812661, study PRJNA571458) | rock metagenome | isolation source: Antarctica rocks | place: Antarctica: Victoria Land, Mt New Zealand sud | collected 2016-01-07 | reverse complement strand
TTTAAGCTTATTCACTAATTGTAAAGTCTTCGTCTTTTGGATCTTCATCCTGGTTTTTTATATATTCCAGTACCACTTCATCCGTTATATTACCAGAAGTGGCCACAAAATATCCTCTGCCCCATAGCTGCCTTCCCAAAAACATCCTTGACAACTGCTAATTCTCCTGTAACAACTTATAGGAACTTTTCCCTTTTAGGTATTGCACTAATTTGTTTATGGCCAAATGGGGCGGAACCGATACAAACACATGTACATGGTCTTTGCTGACATGACCTTTCAATATTTCTACATCACGCCCTTTGCATATTTGACGTACCAGTTCCCGAACCCGCTCGCCCACCAATCCGATCATTACAGGCTTTCTATATTTTGTTATCCATACTACATGATATTTACAATCATACGTCGTAGGAGAGGTCTGCCGATAGTTTTGCACACCCTAAAGATATTAAACTAAAGTCTTCGCCTAAAGGCCAGGGATTTAACCCCCAAAAACGGACATTAATTATAAAAATTAAAACCTGCGTTAATTATCCATTGAAACAGCTTTAATAAAATTTATTTATTCTAACGTGTTTAGCGATTAGGATTAAGCAGCCAAAGCATGTTTAATACGGTTGATTAATTTATTGTTTTGCTTGTTGATAAATTGCAAAACAGTAACCAAAGTTAATTTAGAGATATTCCGGGTTTTCAATCCATTAATGTTTTTGCATAATTTCGATTAACCATCGTCCGGTCACATAGTTGAGAAAAATAAACTTCTATTCTTCTTTGGGTAAATTTATAGGTTCCCGGCCACGGTTTATAGTCTTTCTGGTTATTCCTCTGCGGGACTTGAAGGCAGATGCTTGTGGAGGTAAAAGGGTACTGCTGGCATTTTTCAGAAATATAGCCCTTATCGTCAAAAAAAGGCAATTATTAATACCGCAATGCTTAACCTCATTCAGATAACGGGCATCATGAACGATAGCCGTGGTCATTTCCATGTCTGCATAAACGCTATTGGCACCTATTAACAAGTGCAGCTTATAACCCAGATAATATTACTTAAAAACTGCCCTATACCCTTTGTCCAGAGCGGCCTCAAAATTCTCCCGGCATATTTTAAGCTGTTTTTCCTGCACCGTTTTGCATACCGGAACTGGTACGCTATCTACAATAAACCCATCTTCACTTTGGGCCAATTTGCAGGAAAGTACTTTATTCACTTCCTGTACCTAAAGTGAAAGCCTTTTGCGCCTCCTGTTGTAATTGGTAATATGGATAAGGTTTGCAAAATGGGTAGAATAGCCGCTTTTTAGCTTTCCCAGAAACCAATTTTCACTGTCTATAGAAAGGCATTTCTGGCATATAGATAAAGTAATAATCTCATTATCAGAAAGCTTAGGCTTCTTTGGGTAGTGTTGCAGATTGCCGTCCACATCCAATTTATCCTTTAAGTCCCTGTTGGCAATAAGTAATATTTTATCGAAATTCGTCTTTAAGTCGTGCATGAATTTAATAGCGTTTTTGTGATGATTGACACTATTAAAATACTGGATTACTGTTATATGCATGGCTTTTATTTATAAATATCTGTAAAAACCCAAACGCTAAACACATTTATCCTATGAAATTCAAAAAACTTACTTGCCAAGAAGAACAATTAATGTTAGTTTTATGGGACATAGAACAAGCTAATGTAAAAGATATAATTAAATCAATAAATCAGGATCCCAAACCTGCGTACAATACAGTTTCAACTTTTATTAGAATTTTAGTTAAAAAAGGGTTTGTAGGATATAACAAATATGGTAGAAATCATGTATATTTTGCCTTAATAAAAAAAGAAGATTATGTAGGCTTTTCTATAGATCAACTTATAAAAAACTATTATTTTTCTATGTCAAATTTATTTGTACACTTAAATAACTATGGTAAAATTTCTGAAAAAGAAATGGAAAATATTTACGAATTATTAAGAAATTATAATTTGAGTAAGAATTGAATATATTTTAAAAAAGATTCGTTAACCTAAAAATTTTTCTAAACCGGTTACAAAAAAAAGAAACAGGTATGATAAAAAAAGGAATCATAAATAGCCCATATTTCCAACTTAACTCTCAACATTGTAAGACAAGTTGGTAAAGGTTTTTAATTGATTACAGAAATAATTGGTGTGAAACTCTTAACTACGGACATAAGTTCTGTAAAACAGGATTGGTTTTTTTACTGTTTGATTAGAATACTTCCTTTAATAGTCAAGTATTTTTTTGATTAAATTACCTTTACTTATAATTACATCTGCAGACCCTTTAAAGTCATAAATTAGCTTCATTTTGCAGCCCGCAGTAGTGCGCATAACGGAATCTATTTTAACAGAAACTAATACTGTGCTGTCATTTAAAGGTGCTTGAGATGCATCCAATACGTAACTAAGAATACTTCCACAACGGCTTATTGGAAAATTGTCAATTTTGATAAGTACTTTTTGATTTCTTTTAATTTTCGTAATATTTGTTTTTGGAACTAATAATAAGCCAATCTTTTTAAGGTTATCTGGAACTATAATAAATAAGCTTTCCTCCTTGTCTAGCCTTTGCCCCTTTTCAAATACTCCAGTTAATAATAGCTGTCCAGAAATTGGAGCAATAATTAAATGCTTTTTTTCCCACGTATCAATGGAACTTTTATAATTATCTATTTTTTTAAAAATATGATTATAATTTCGAGGGTGAGAATAGCTTTTTACTATTTCTTCTTTTAAACTATCATATCCAAATTGAAGTTCACCTAACATATTAAAAGGTTTCAATTGTATGGATTTTTTAAAAAGCCCGTTTGGATTTAATCTTAAAGAATTTATGTAATCAGAAAGTTTTAAAACCTCACCTAAGTTAGCATTACTACCTATATAAAGAATAGGTTGTTTATTTTTAACTTTTGAATTGTTAGCAACTAAAATCTTTTCTAACTTTCCCGACCTTGGATTTATTACCCTACAAGGACCAATGATGGATTTAACTTCAAAAGGAACCTTAATAGTTACAGGATATTCGATAAACCAACAAAGAGATAAAGCCATTATTAAGGCTAAAAAAACGAGGCTTATTCCCCACCTTATAATCCATGACGGTACACGTCCTATTATTTGCTGAATGCCCGTACTCTTGGGATTCAAATAAATATTTTCGTTGTCGTTTTTTTTCAAGTTTTAATTAGTAGTCTAATTCAAGTTGATTAAGAATAAGCGTATGATAATGCCCTTTCAGTTTTACTAAAGAATTATGGTTTCCTTGCTCTAATATTTTTCCTTTTCCTATTACAATAATGTTATCAGCATTTTTTATGGTACTTAAACGATGAGCAACTATAACTACTGTTCGACTTTTAAAGAAGTCTTGTAAATTTTTTAAGATACAACTTTCATTATTTGAATCTAATGAATTAGTAGCTTCATCAAAGAATAAAAATTCTGGATTTCTATAAACCACACGTGCTATTAAAATTCTTTGACGCTGACCTTCACTAATACCATTTCCCCCAGCACCAATGGTTGTATTAAACCCTAATGGTAAGCTCGTGATAAACTCCTGAATATTTGAAATATTTGCCGCATAGTTAAGCTTAGTTTCATCAGGATGTTCCTCTCCAACTGCAATATTATTAGCAATTGTATCTGAGAAAATAAAGCCATTTTGCATTACACTACCACTTCTTTCACGCCACATCTCATGACTTAAATTAGAAAAAATTTCATTACCAATAGTAATTTCTCCTTTATCAACTTCGTAAAATTTCATTAATAATTTAAGGATAGTAGTTTTACCACTTCCGCTCATTCCAACTATGGCAGTCACTTTACCTTCGGGAATTTCCAAATTAAAATCTTTCAAAATTGGAGAATTACCAGCCCCTGGATAAGTAAAACTAATATTTTTAAAACTTATGTCCTTCTTTTCGGGTAACCTATAAATGAAATTTTTAGTAGTTGTTTCTTCGTTTTCCTGTTTATGAATTTCGTTTAAACGTTCTAAGCTTATCTTTGCATCTTGCAAAGCTTGAACAAAACCAATTAGTTGTAAAATAGGAGAATTTAATTGGCCTATGATATATTGTATTGCTAGCATTGCTCCTAGACTTAGGTCTCCATTTAGGACAGCTAATGCAGAGAAATAGGTAATAAAAATATTTTTGCTTTGATTCAAAAAAACAGCACCTGCTTCTTGATATTGGGACAGGGTGAGGTTTTTTATTTGAAAATGAAATGATTGTGCTTGTATATTCTCCCACTGCCACCTTTTTATTTTAGAACTATTTGTCAACTTTATTTCCTGCATCCCCTGTATCAATTGAATAACACTGTTTTGAGCCATTGATTGAATTTCAAATCTTTTAGAATCTAATTTTCTTCGGTGCTTTAGAAATATTACAACCCACATTATATAAAGAACACTTGCCCCAATAAATATTATGAAAATAACTAAATTATAATAAGCAAGGATAATAGAAAAAACTATAAAATTTATTGATGAAAATAAAGTTGTAAGAGTTTGTCCTGTTAAAAAAGTTTCAATTCTATGATGGTCATTCATCCTTTGTAAAATGTCCCCCGTCATTTTGTATTCAAAATATCTAATCGGAAGTTTCATTAATTTCGACAAAAAATCTGATAGAATCGAAACATTTACTCTAGTACTTATATGTAATAATATCCATGATTGTATAAAGTCAACTCCCGTTTGACCCAAAAACAAAAATAATTGAGCAAATAAGATAATTGTAACAAAATTTAAGTCATGGGTATTAATTCCAATATCAACCAATGACTGAGTTAAAAATGGGAATATTAATTGTAGGATACTACTTGTCAGTAGTCCTAAAATTAGTTGAATAACTAATTTTTTATATGCAAATAAGTACTTGAATAAATATGAGAAATTAAGCTTATCTTTTTTTTCATCCTGAATTTCAAATAATTTGGGTGTAGGATATAAGAGAAGGACTGTACCTTTAGCTGTAGTCGAATTATTTTGCTTTCCAATCCAATAACTTAAAAATTCCTCTTTGCTATATTTAATTAACCCTTTAGAAGGATCGGCAACCCATATTTTCTTTTTTTTAATTTTGTAAACCACCACAAAATGATTGTCATCCCAGTGCACAATACATGGTAATAAACTCTGATTTTCTAACTGATTCCAAGTTAATAAAGCCGCTACTGTCCTATAGCCTATTCCTTCGGCAGCTTGACTTAAACCCAATAATGACACTCCGTCAATATTAATTTCTGTCTTTGTTCTCAGAGTTTCAAGAGAATAATACCTTCCATGAAATTGGGCGATCATTTTCAAACAGGAAGGACCGCAATCCATTGAGTCCAATTGTCTATAAAAAGGAAAATTATTCATATGTTAATATGCAGAAATTAGATCTATTCCTGCTTGAGAAACTACTTGAGCATATCATACAATTAAGCTAATTTGCAGTTAGCTTTTCTTCCCATAAGAGGTTATGCTCCAAATCCATATACTGAATTAGATAGTTTCCTTGACAAACTCCTATATCTAAATGAGTAACCCCAGGTTTTAGAATCTTAAAAGATTCATATGACTTAATAGCTTTACTATTATCACTTTTACGTACCCCAATTAATCCTTTTTGATTACGAAGAAGTTTTTTAACAGGAATATCTATTATAATATGTTTAGTTGTATCTATTGTATCACAATTACTTAAATGATCAATAAAATTTGATAAACTCTTGCTCACTAGTTTATGACTAAATTTAATTGAAATATCCTCTATATCACAATAGTGGCATTGTGAGGACAAATCACCATAATATATAAGTTCAATAAAATCCTTTTTATAAGGGATGAGGGTTTCTTCAATTTCCCTGTTTTTTAATATCTGAATTTTATAATAATACAACAAGGTATCAGCGTAAACTTTAGTTTTAAATAATTTTAAATTTACAGATTTATTATTCCTTTTAACTGCTAACAAATTATAAAAAGGTTCAATTACTGGTTTTGCAGAAAATAATATAAGCACCTCAGAGGCTTTTATTTTTAATTCTTTAAGAATTTTTTTATCATTAGGATAAAAACTATTGACTTTAACACCCTTGTTAATATCCTTTTTATAGTAATTAAAATCTCCCGGTATATCTATATTTAAACTATCATTAATGTAAAGATGGTTTTGTCCATTTATTATTGTTCCATCCTTGGAAAAGAAATATTTATTACAACTCGTTAAAACTAGTAGATCAATGATGAAATAAATTAAAACAAAGTTTCTAATTCCATTTTGCTTCATAAGGATCATAAGAACATTTTAGTGGTTTTGATAATTTATTATTGGAGTCTTTTAGATAAGCACGGCAATCTTGGCAAATATACCTGAATTCACAATCCGAACAGATCTGTATTAGGTCTTTATTTACTTTCCAAACTTCTTGAAACTCACTTGTTTGAGTAATAGTTGCAATATCATTGTATTTAACATTACCATAAGAATTAGACATTGAAGGACAGTTTTTAATTTCACCTTTGGTATTTATCCCTACCTTTCTATTTAGGCAACTATTAAAACTATGGGCTTCTACAAACAATTCAGTTTTAACTGTAAAATATAAAGGTGAAACTATACCACAGCAATTCTCGGAATCAATTAGTTCTGTTGAATAATATATTATCGCCTCTTGGGTATCAACAATTTCATTAAAAGGGGCTGAATAAACAATAAATTTCTTAATCCGTGGATTTAAAACTTGAAGTTCTAATAGGCTTTGTTTATCAAATATTTTGTTGTAAGGTATTGTTATTTCAACAGATCTCAGGGACGAATCTTTAATATTAAGTAGTAAATTTGAAAAAAAATCCGCCTTTACTTCACTAAAAAATCTTAGTTCTAATGCTTCACAGTATAAGTTTGAAAGTTGGAATATGATATCTTTAAGATCATGATTTGAATGATCATCATAATCAATTATAGCATTTGTTATTGCACTATAAGTGTGAAAGTCCTTTAAATTTATTGCTGGAAAACCATCAATATTAGAAGTAAAAAAACCATAATCATTTTCTAATAATAATTGGAAATATTCATCTAATTCTTTGTCGTGTTCATTATTAAAATATGATTTAATATTACAAACCTTTTTATTATTCAACGTTGTTAAAATATAATATAATATTGTTGGAAGAACAATATATTGATCTCTTTGAATATCACACAAAATACTTTGCTTCGCTCCCTTTACCGGTACGCAACACGCAAATAGTTTAAAATAATTATCATCCTTTTGTATCATGAAAATTATTTTTTAAACTTCTAGAAATATGTTTATAAAAGGGCTGGGTGTCAAAATCGTTATTGTTTACAATGCTACATACTGCTTTGTTTGGTTCATCTGGCCTAACTCTCGCATCCGTTATAAGGGATAATTGTTCTGCAAATAATGAATTTAAAGAGTAAAATTCCTTCGACTCATTAAATAATGTTTCATGAAATTTTTTCATTGAATATTCATTTTATCAAGTTTGATTAATGCTTTTGCTACTTGACTATGTAGACCATAATTACACGGAAAATCCACCATACCAAATTGCCCCGTTGTATTTATCTCCAAAAAGTAGTATTTATCGTCTTTACCCTTTATCAAATCTATAGAGCAACAATTTAGATTAAAAGCCCTTACTAACTTCAAAATTCTCAATCTTATGTCATTTGGCAATATAAATGGTACAAATCGATTTGGCTTTTCAATATTATACTTTCTAAAGTCTTGTTCAGTTTGTGGGTCATTTTGAGAAAAAATTGCCATAGAATATAATTTGTCTAAAAGGCAAAAAACTCTAATTTCAAAGTTTTTTTCTATAGAACGTTGAATAAGGGAGGGGAAAAAAGTTGTTGGTAGAGATTCAATATCTGATTCTTTAACTATTGAAGTGTACATAGTAAAAATATTTTCCCCATTTACTGAATCTTCATTAACGTGCCAAGCATCTTTAACCGATTTAGTTATTATCGGAAATTTAGTTATTTTTTGAATTAATGAATTCCTTTCATTTTCTATGAACGTATCTGGAATTTCTAATCCAACCTGTTGAGCTTTTATCAATACTTCGACTTTATTTAAATTTAAAGAGTAGGGGCTTGTCAACCAGTATTTATCTTTTAATACACCTATTACTGAGCCTAAAAGTGACGAATACTCTTTTGAAAGATAGTCTAAATTCGTTTTACTTACGACCCGTTCAGCTGATTTATAGAACCAAGACTTTTTAAAGAAGCCGAATTTTCTATGCCAAACAGCACCGACTTCCTTTAAATTAATATCTTGATTTTTAATTTTAATAAAAGTTCCTTCATTTGTTATTGAAATATTAAAACCAGGTTCTAATAAATCCCAAGAATTAATTCTTACAAAGGGATATTTAAGAAAATATAAATATTGGACAACAAAATCCGAAGAAAAATCCCCATCGCCAGTTAAAATTAGAATCATAAATTTTAAATAATCTCAAACACTAAATTCTGTGATTTACTCCCCTCAATTTTATCATTCTATTTCGCTGGTATAAATTTTTGACAATTCGAAGAAAAAAGGTTTTAGTGTGATAAAAGACGGTTTTTTGGTATGCGGCAAAAAGGCCTAATGCTCTCAAATTACTGTAGAGTATTCTCTTTCATGTTCTTAATAAGTATAGTTATTATAGGTTAAATTACAATCAGAGCAAAAACAAGGTTTATGAATATAAATTCCTTGTTTTTGCCTTAATCATTTAATCATTTGTAATCCCATCATTTCCATCCCATGAGCCTCCGCCACCACCGTATACTGTGAAAGTATTGCCGGTATAGCCACCTTTAACGTTTTTCATTCTTTTTTTGTCCAAGGTTTCAAATGCTTTCAGATCAATTTTTTCGAATTTTAACTTTTTCATTTTTAAAACATAAAATAATAACGCCTACTCTTTTCGTGGTTTTCGGCAACCCCATTTAATTTTAGTTGAAGTTAAATCAATATTTTTTAATTACCCAAGAATTTTTTAAAAAAGAAAAATAAATTAATTTTAGTTTGTTTTTTCTTTATTAAGGAGTGGAATTAACGAGTGGAAGAATGCTTATAATGATGTCAGCAATTCTTTGTACATAACGGGAAAAGCTTAAAGGGGACGTTTCTTTACCTAATAGATTTGTAACCCCTCCTAAAAGTCCGACTGTTTCAAAGGCGAAAAGTCTTAAATTTAAACAGTTTGAATATGAAAAAATCAATCATTAGCTGAGCACAAATCGTCAAGGTGGTTAAGGAGTACGAAGGCGGTAGGGGCATTCACAAATCTGCCGGGAACTGGGTATCCATAAATCAACATTTTATAACTGGCGAAAGAATTATGCCGGTATGGACAGCCAGGAATTGAAACGGCTAAAGGAGCTGGAGGAAGAAAATCAAAGGCTCAAACACATGGATGCGGAACTGGCACTGGACAACAAAATGCTAAAAGACGTTCTGGGAAAAAAGTTTTAAAACCTCGCCAGCGTAAAAACATGCTTACTTGTTTGACAGAATGCCACCGGGTAAGTATCAGCAGGGCTTGTAAGGTAACCAGTTTGCCTAGATCTATGTATTATTACAAGAACATGCGAAATGATTCAGAAACTATCGATAAGTTAATTGAACTATCTGAACGACATCCTACTGAAAGGCAGGATCTGTACTACAGCCGGATCTGCCAGCAGGGCCTGTTATGGAACTATAAGTGCGTAAGGCGTATTTATCTGCTGCTGGGCATGAACCGGCGCAAAAGAACAAAAAAGGCGTGTACCGGACAGGGTGAAAGTGCCGCCTGCAGTACCTGAACGTGCTGGTGAAATGTGGTCTTTAGATTTTATGAGCGATGTGCTTGTGAACAAAATAAAGTTCAGGACGCTGATCGTTATAGATGGCTATAACCGGCAAGCCATTACCGTAGAAGCAGCGAATAACATGCCGACCATGCGTGTAACACAGATATTAGAGCGTACCATAGAAGAACAAGGTAAACCAGAATGCATCAGGGTAGATAACGGCTTGAGTTTATCAGTAAAGAGTTCAAGGATTGGTGTACGCAGAAAGGAATCACAATTAGATATACACAACCGGGAAAACCTATGCAAAATGGCTATATCGAAAGGTTCAACCGGACTTTCAGAGAGAATGTACTTGATGCCTATTTATTCGAAGACATCGGCCAGGTACAGCAATTAGCAGGTGAATGGATGGAGGATTATAATTAAAGAAGACCGCATGAAGCATTAGGCGGATTAACACTCAATTATTTCAAGCAGATTAAACAACAATAACATAACTTTGAAAATCAAATAGTCCTTTAAACACCTGTCCGAACTATGGGAGGGTTACAGATTTATTAGTATTAAACCAGTTTGCGCAGATATTATTTGAACACATCAAAATTAAGTATAAACCTAAAAGACACTTTTGTGCCTTCCGGTAGAAAGTTTAAAGAAATAACAAAATTATAGCTTAACTATTATTCCATTTTTTTGTTTACACTTAAGCTAAGGACGGAAGGGAATTATGTCCTGTAATGCTTTTTGCAACCGTGCTTCCTCAATTAGCTACAGGCCTGTTAGGTTAAATATAAATCTTTTTTTCAATTTTTTTTATATCTTTTCATTTTAACGAATTAACTTCTAAAAATATATTTAATTCTATTCTTTATAAAGAGAATTAATGTTATTGTTTAAATAGAAGGTGCGCATACATTCAGTTAGAAAGGCACCCGTGTCATAATTTATTCCTAAATGGCTATTGATAATAGTAATTAATTTAAAATGAAAGAACTGCGTACTGAACCCATTTTTAAGTTTTATTTCATTAAATAATTTACTACAGGTGAATATGAATTCCTCTACCCACGATGCTAATTCTCTCTTAAAAAACAAATCTTCATAAATCTCTGTTAAAAAAGCTTGGAGGGTATTATTAAGTCGTAAATAAAGATGAGGCTCAAACCCATTACTGTTATGTACCAATACTAAAAATAATTTCTGATAATAGTCTTTGAGTTCTTCTTTTTTAAGTTCAATACTTATATCAACCAATATGTATAACCATAAAGTAAAACTCAATAGTGTGTCATTATCTATTTGTTCTTTTGATAATTGATTAATAACAATTTTTGAAATTATATTTTGAATGCTTCTAAAATCTCTAAGTTTGCCTTCGGCAGAAAAATTATTTATTAATTCTCCGTGCAATCCATAATACAAAGTATCATTAGAAAAATTCTTAAATACATATTTAATATTATGTATTCTGTTTTTAGATTGAAGAGTAGGATGTGCTATTAAAAAATCACATACTTCTTTTTTGAATTGATTAACAAATATTAACCCTATTTTTTGATTATTTAAAATAAAGGTAATGTTTATGGAGTCGCCTCTAAATGTGGATAAGTATAGTATGCATTGAAAAGAAAAAGAAGGACTATTATCTGTAAACAATGGTAATATACAAGAATAAATAAGTTCGTGCCATTTGTCTAATCCATAAAAAATAGAAATCCTATAATAGTACAACTTCATATATAAATAGGATTGATATTATCATAGTTTTTAAAAATAATTCCTGAACCTCCAACTCCTGCATTGACTTCTATTATATTTTTGGTTATATTATCATGCATTAAATACCTGTTTTCAATAGTTTCTCTAAAAATTAACAATTCATTAATTAAATCTTTACTTTCTACTTTGTAGAAACATTCATGGTCAATTTTGCCATAAGTTAATTTTTTTAATTTTTTGTTTGTAACCTGAAAGGATTTAATTAGTATGTTATCAATAAAAATGTCAAGAGTTTTATTATTTATTTTCCAAGTACCTTTTTGCCATTCCTTTTCTTCTAATGAGTAAGTATATTTCTCCCTATTTATTTCCCCAATATTCTTAATATCTTCACAATCCTTTGTTTTGTTGTCGGTGACTGTTCCACAATTAAAAGTGTGATTTGAGAATAAAAAAAGACAGATACTTGTATAAAAGTTAACCTGATAAATAAATAATCCGAACAAATTAAACTTACTATAAGGATTTGATATCCTAATAAAATTGGGATGTTTTATTGCTTTTAAAAAAGCTGGTTTCTTAATAGTGATTCTTATTAGCCCATTTAATTCAAGCCTATTGATTAAATCGAAGTCTTCAAATCCATAAGAAATGAAACGTTCGTCATATCCTCCAACTGCAAGAAAATCATTTTTTTTAATAACTATCCTTCCTATTACATCTGTATCTCCTGTCAGTAAATGCTTCTTTTTATTAGAATCAAATCTTCTACTTGTTGTTGTAATAAATATGTTATTTATATTATTATTTTTAGAAAATGTATTCAGAATATAACGAGCAAAATTTGGGCCGCTAAAGTTATCCGCATCCATATTACATATAAGATTAGCCTTAGCTAATCTAAACGCCATGTTTTTTGAATGGCTACGGTGAAACGAACTAGGTTGATTGGTTTTATAATAACTAACTATACCGCTTAAAATTTCTTTCTTAAAGGTTGATAAAATCCAATCTTGGCAACCATCCGTCGAGTTATAATCTAGTATAAGAAATTCAACATTCGAAAACTTATTATTTTCAATATTTGAGCACAAAGTATATTTTAAGTGTTCAAGTCGGTTCATGACGACTGTACAAAATGTAATTTCAGGAATCATGTAATTAATAGTTGATATGTTAAATAACGATTTCGAACTTTAGAAACAATTTTTACGCACTTTTATTTTATCTCATCTAATAATGGTTCAAAACAGTTTTTCACAGAAAATTTAGAATTAATATATAATATGGCTTTTTTCGATAGTTTCTTTCTTAGGTTAACACTAATAATAAGCCTTGACAAGGAAGATATAAATCCCTGTGCGGTATTAGCTACTAAAAAAGCCTTATCTATCCCATTTTCCAGTCCTCTTGCACCGTGAGTGGTAGTAACAAGGGGAATTCCGTTAGCCAAAGCCTCAATGTTTTTAATTTTTAAACCAGCCCCAAATCTTACAGGATTTATAATAATATCTGCTTGTTCGTAAGCTTCGGCTATGTTGGAACAATAGCCTTTTAAAAAAATGTTCTTGTAATTAGGTAATTTGATTACATTACAAATATTTCCATATAATAATAAATGAACGTTAAAATTTTTTATAAGTTCAGGCCAGCAATTTTCAATGAAATGAAGAATACCATCTTTATTAGGAGTATATTCACTAGCTATAAATACAATATTTTTTACTTCTACACGAATTCTATGAATTTTAACTGCTACAGCAGGATGTGGGCATAATAATACTTTTTCAGGATTGATAATTGCTTTTATTTTGTTACAATCTATTTCACAAAGGAATATAACTTTATCAAATACATTAAAAATTTGCAATTCCGTTTTTTTAGATATTTGAAAGATCTTATCCTTGTATCCAAACTTCTTAAACTCTTTAATTCTGTCGCTAATAATGTCATGTACATCTAGTATAAACTTTGAGTCACTATCAATGTAATTCAATAAATAACTATTATGAATATACTCAATTATAAAAACATCAAAAAAATTATTTTTAAGGTATTCCCTTAACGCTAGCCCGTAACTATTTAAATCGAGGTGTTTATATTTTTCGAAGAAATAAAACTTAGCATTGATATAGGAATTTAAATAGTTTTCTGTTTCAATATCTATCAAACCAATATAACCGATGGTTAAATTAGAAGACGCATTAAGAAATTCTACTAAGGATGATATTCGCATTCGATGTCCTGCCCCTCCCACCCAAAAATCAACATCAGTAATTATGAAAACTTTCTTCATTAGTTCTTTAGTATTTTGGCTTGAGCCGGTTTAGGTTTTTGATGCTTTCTCTAAGCCAAATATGTTTTTTATTTTCACTTTATGAAAGAAAATATTGATTTTTTTAGAAATAAAAAGCAAATTTAAAATCAGTTTAACCTTAAACAAACTTTACTAATACTAAAAGCTCGTTAAATTAAGTCATGAGTTTCGATAATGCATGAATATTTTTAACGCATTTTTTTTGTTGGTAATGTGTTTAATAATATTTATAGATTTTTTTGATAGAGATGTGGGGTGTATATTCAAATGTATGATGTGCTTATATTCCGTTCGTAGAAAGTAGTTTTAATTATGGAATAGTGGTAAATCAGCTTTTTTTGAGAAGCAAACTATTCGTATGGCCAGCCTCCTCAACCTGGTCCTGAACCAGGTGTTTATCCCTTCTGCCTTTTTTGTATACTTCTTGCCTATGATGTGTTTCTCTGTTGGCAGTACTTGGCCAAATGCCCTCTAATGATCGGTGCAATAAAAGTTGATTTCCAGTCCCTGAAGCTTTTTTAGCAAGCTTTTATGTTCCGATTGTCCCTTTTGCCCCAGCTTGCTGCAAGGATTTCACCGCTTTGTTTGCAAATAGCCATACTTTCTTTTGCTTGTTCCCTATATATGACCATTGTTCATTGATCTATACTAGATGATAAGCAGTTTCCTTGGGTTTAATCTCCGAAACCTTGCCCATATTTAAAATACTTATGAGTACACAGTTCGTGCTGAGACTCAGCAAAACAGCACAATCCCTAACACCGCTGCACACAAAACCATCCGCTTCAACAAATCCTTGTTCTTATAGTCTGCACCCCAGTAAAAGTATTCTTCCCGAAACTGTAAACCACTTATTTTACAACGGATATTTTGTACCCCAGTCTTTTTTTTACCGGTTTTTACTACCTTGCCACTATAGCAGCGGGGGCAGCTTACTGTTTTAATTGATTTCACAACCAAATAAACACTATCATATCTTACTTTTTTAAACACTACCTTTGAACGAAAGCATGAATAAGCAAATTACGGTTTCATTACCTGAGAATATTTCAGATGATGAAATATCTTTTTTTGAAAAGTACCTACATTATCAACTTAAGGGTCAAAAGGTAAAAAGATATAAAAATGTATTCGTGACATATTCAGGTTTATGCATGAATTATAATGGATTGATTAAGGATTGCCATCACGATTACCCAGATCAACATCAAGATTATTTAGCTGAGTTAGCACATTATTATTTTGACACCATAAAAAATCCAGAAAACCTAATCAGCCTTGACGAAGGTAAATATGTGTTAATCCATCACCCTTGGTACAATTATTATCATTGGCTATGTGAGTGTATTTTTAGAGCTTGGATGGTTAGGCGAAACAATAACAAATTAATATTATTACTGCCAGATTATTACAAACATTCAGATTTTATCATGTCGCCATTGGCTCCGTTTAATTTTAAAGATATCTATTTTATTCCAGCTGGAAAAAGCTTGATGATTAAGAATCTCTGTGTGCCTCAAATAAAACCCATAGTGGATTCTTATGACTACACCATGGTTAAGCAAGTGAAAAAGTTTTTACTTAACTATTCTAAAAATCATGAGAACAAAGACCTTGATCTTGGGGAGCGAATCTACATTAGTAGGAAACGAGCGCTTAGGAAGAAAATTCACAATGAGGAGGAGATTGTACCCTTACTACTCAAATTTGGGTTTACTATAACTAATAATGAAGATTATACTTTTTGGGAGCAGGTAGCTATTTTCTCCAAAGCTAAATATGTGGTGTCAATACACGGATCAGGGTTAACCAATATGTTATTTATGAAAGAAAAAGCCTTGGTCTTAGAATTACGAAAAAGAGTAACCGGTGAAAGAGATTGGTATAGTCCTGTTTTTTGGTATTTAGCTGAGGCTTTAGGGTTTAAATATTACCAGCAATTGTGTGAGCCGGTAAACCCTACTGATAGTTACTTTGACGCTGACTATATTGTTGATGCAAATCTTTTAGAGAGAAATCTTTGCAAGATGATTGGTAGAAACGCGTAGCGGTTAACCTTTAAAACTCTGTAATGAAAAAACATGTAGGATTATTACCAGCTGCTGGGTTAGCGCTAAGAATGCGTCCATTTAGATATCCTAAGGAACTACTTCCCATGCATTTTCGCCAATCAGGAGATTTTATACAGCCAAAACTGCTAATTGAATATTCTTTGGAAGCGTTCTCTGTAGCAGGAATTCAAGATGTATATATTGTGGTTCCAGATTGGAAACCTGAAATAATGAGGTACCTCGAGGGTGGTGACCAATTTGATCATCATATTGCTTACTTGTATAATAATAAAGCATTAGGTCTTGCTGATGCATTGCTTACTGCATATTCCTGGCTTAAGGATACAGTTACCTTTTTTGCAATGCCTGATACTATGTTTTCCCCAGTCAATGCTTTTCAATTGCTTGTTGATAAGATGAAAATTAAATCTGCGGATCTAGTGTTAGGCGTCTTTCCTACGGATGAAGCCAATCATTTTGCACCAGTTGAATTTGATGAAGACGATAAGGTTCTTCAGATCTGGGAAAAGCCGCCTGTTCCCCTTTACAATAATGCTTGGGGCATTGCGGTTTGGGAAAATAATTTTTGGGATTATTTTCAATCAAAAGGCAATGGCCTATCATCTGGTGTTTCAATCACAGAAGTTTTTAATGATGCGGCAAAAGACGGCTTAAGGGTATACTGTGTCTTTTTTTCAGATGGATGGTATAAGGATGTTGGAAGAATCAATCAAATAATATTACCTAAATAACCCTGCTACATTCTCCGGAAGCGATCAAAAGCCTATCATCACCATTAAACTACTATCGGATGAAGGCCGATAGATTTGTTATCGACTGAAGTCGACTTTAAGCTTATTCACTAATTGTAAAGTCTTCGTCTTTTGGATCTTCATCCTGGTTTTTTATATATTCCAGTACCACTTCATCCGTTATATTGGGGTTCCAATAGTATTTGGACGAAATGTATCGCTAAGTTTTCTATGATACTTCCAAGCTGTTTTTATTAATTATTTTTTCGTCGTAGAGGTAGTTTTCCATGTAGGGACGTTCATCCCTGAGCACTGCAAATATGCGTTGCAGGAGTTTATTTCGGATAGCATTAATGACACTCATTTTGTTTTTTCCTGTAACTCCTTGAAATACTAAAAACGCTGCCTTCATAATATATATTAGTTTTAAACTTTATAAGAAAATTCTTCTTCTTCTTTATCGAGGTTGAAATCGGATTCTATACTCTCCCAGATTGCTGCCACATATAGTATTTCTTTCCTTTTTAAATTAAATTCCACCTTTACTTGCTGCTCATCAAACGCACCGATACCACTTATCCTTACGCATCCAATACACTAGGAGAGACACAAATAGTGTGCAAATAGGGTGGCATTTAAAATACACTCCTTGTAAGCGACCTTTGATAAAACAGTATTTAAGAGCTGGAAATTATAAAAATTCTTTCACTAAAGTTTGACGCTTAAAACAATTCGGTCTGGCAGCTTAAATACTCAATTAATTTAAAATGCATCTCTGTTAACCACTAGTACCAATCACTATTTTACATTTTTTCTGGACAGCTTCGCGAAGAAGCCATGCGGTTGATACTGAATGTGAAAAGTAGAGTACTGTAAAGTTATCGGGTTCAATCTCCTATAAAGATTGAAAAACATCCGCAGCAGCTGTTGGCTGGAGGTTACCTTTGCCGATGTTATATGATAAACGTCCCAAGATGTTAAATAACAACTATCGCATATTATTACCTATTCTACTTAATTATCTACACTTTGCTCCGGCGGTATAATACTGAATCAGGATCAAAGAACTGATTAAACTTACGCCGTAGGCTCCAATGGTCCCGAAAAAAATCCCAATCAAAGGGAACAGGAGCATCACACTTATGGTGTATAAAAAAAGGGATATGGATCCGACAGGAGCTCTCTTCATAAAAAAAAACAATCGGTTCGGTTCATAATAAAAATGAAACGTGATTAAAGCGGAAAATGTAGCTGCCGGGAACATAGTAAAAAGACCGCCCCAAAAAAGATTAAGGCACTTCGCTAATAAAACAACCACGGCTATCATTGAGCCCATAAAGACAGCTCTAAATATTTTTTGCTTAGTATTATAAATTGGCCTCGGCAAATCCTGTCCATTTTGTTTAAGATTAAGTATATGGTAGGTAATCAGTGATAAAACTGAATATCCAGCGATTCCATAAATGAGATTTGAAAATTTAAAAAGTGCAAATGGAACAGCCAATGCAAGCCAAATAAGAATACTGGTAAAAAATGATAATAGTATTTCTACCCTCTTAGCAAATTTAAACTGGGATATAAATTTCGCGGTATAAATATAAATTGCGGACGAAAATACGACCAACCCTAGGGGCATGAGCGTCGAAGGGACTATTAATGCAACTTTGGTAGGAGAAGTAACCCATCCCAAAAAGAAAAATCCAAATACAATTGTAGTTGGAAACATCATAATGATACCGGCAATCCTATCGTTGCTTCGTTCAGCAAGAATGGAAAGTATTGCCATAAAAGAGCCGCCCGCGACAAATGCCAGACTTACCTGAACAAAGGAAACTAAATTCATTTATTTAAGAAAATACAATAAAACCTTCGATATTTACACCGGGACGTCTCTACTAATAGTATCGCCATTACCGCCATCAGGAAGCCGTTTTTGTCCACCACCACATGCCGCTTGATCCCTTTCACATTTTTATTGTCGTCATTGATGCTCAAAATGTCGTAATAGAATTACAGCCAATGTACACAGTTGGCGAAGAGCTAAAGCTTGAAGCTCGTCAGCCGAAAGCCAAACTAAAGGTAATAAGAATTACAAATGTTCAATTAGGTATTTTACAATTGCTTTTAAAGAAATAGTTCGACAGTACAATAAAACGAAGATATTCGTGTCAATTGTATTTAATTGTTTAATACGAATTTTAATGTTCTTTAAATGCTACAAAAAACTGCTACACAAATTTAATTACACCTAATCATATTTTTTACAGGTTTAATTGTACAGTTAATGATTAGAAAGGTATTTAGAAAATAACATTCTAAATGCTCTTTTAAAAACTGGTCATAATAATATACTCTATAAAAATATCAGAAGCGTAGCCTAATCATTTACATCTCTTTTGTCGGCAGCAGGAGAATCAAACCATTGATACGCAAACTCTAATTCGTTTAACAGCTTCAATTGCTCTACTAAAGGGTTCGAATTCTGCCCATTTAGGGGAACATTAAGCTTCCTTTCAATACCTCCCCAAACTGGGCTCGAACCATCATTCAGATAGCAGTGAAAAACTGCAAATCAAGTAAAAAAAGGTTCGAGTTTAGTCCTGTTGGGGCTACCTACATAAAGAAAGCCTCAAGCCGAAAGATTTGAGGCTTTTTTGTTGGCACGATGAAATTTTTAAATGTTTTAAGTTGAAGTTACGTTATGCCAAACTTAACCAGTTGAGAAGGGTTTTAAAACCTGCTGCTTTTACACACTATTGTTTGAATAATCAATTTTCTGTAGCTTCCCTAAGTTTAAAGTATAGAATTGTAGTTTTGAATTTTCAAAGTATAGTCTCCGGCTTGTGCAGGTTTTTGAACCAATATATAAAGTGTACAGATGTTCTGCCAATTAGAATAGGTAAAATAAACAGCTTGTTTCATTCAATTACTTATAGAGCTTGGTTAAATTTCATTCAACTGTTTTCAATGCTTCTTTTACCACATCAAAACATAGAACCCTCAATGCTTTTTATATCAATACAGAAGACAGACACCTACTTTATATGCCTAAAAGAAGCACTGTAAATTTTTATGATAGAAATTTAACAGGGCCTAACATCAATCAGCTTACTGAAAGCTTTAACAGCACACATAATGAAAGTAGAGGCTTTTTATGTGCTGAAAGTGTTTGGTTTGTATAAGGACGTGGATGCTAAAGTAACCGAACTGCTTTCCATAATTTCCAAGCTGTCAGAGAAATGGTTGCAAGTCCAAGGCTTTAATAGTAGATTGTTTTTAGTTTAGTTTTTAACGATCTTATAAAGAATTCCCTTTGTGTTTCCCGGTCCGGTATCCGGATTGGTCAGTACGTATAGTTCGCCTGCCGGATCTTCACCAAATGCTGTTATTTTAAAGTTTTGGGCGAAATCCTGTAATGTAACCTTACCCCTTTGCCACTTAGCACCTGCTTTCTGTAGATAATACACCCGCCCTGTCCAGTCGGCAAACAGGTATTTACTTTTTAAAACAGGCAATTGTTTTCCGTTATAAATATAACCGCCTATAACAGATACGCCTTCTCTATGGTGGTATTCGGTTATTGGCATTGTAAGTCCTTTAATCTCGCAGCCGGTAGCAGGGTTATAGCAATGCGTTCCTTCCATTAATCTCCAACCGTAATTAGCTCCTTTTTTAACAATATCAACTTCTTCCCAGGTATCCTGGCCAACATCACCGGTAAACATTTGTTTAGAAACTTTATCAAAAGAGAATCTGTAAGGGTTACGAAAGCCATACGCCCAGATCTCCGGTTTTACATCCGTCTTGCCAACGAAAGGATTGTCTTTAGGTACAGTGTAACCAGACTTGGTATTAATATCGATACGCAGGATTTTACCAAACCAAGTATCCATTTTTTGTCCGTTGCCAAACTTGCCATGCTTGTCGCCTTGTCCGCCACCATCACCAAATGAAACATATAAATAGCCATCAGGGCCAAACTCAAGACAACCGCCATTGTGATTTCCCTCAAGATCTTCAAGGGTAAGTATAATACGTCCGCTGTTCGGATCGATCTGGCTGGAATTAGCCGGAAATGTATATTCGGCCACTACTTCCTTATGATCTGATTTTTGAGTTGAAGGAGCACTGTAAAACACATAGAATTTTCTATTAGATTTAAAGCGGGGATGCAGTGCGATCCCTAACAAACCCCGCTCCTCATAACCATTATTTACTTTTATAAGCTTGCTTTTTAAATCAAGTAAGGGCGAATCATTTAATTTCCCATTTTTAATTACACGTATTTTCCCTTTTTGTTCCAGCACCCAAATATCACCATTACCCGGAAAGGCCATTGCTGTAAGTGCTTCAAAATTATCAGCAACCTGTTGTACTTTTAATGTTATAGGAGGTAATGTTATAGCCGATAGATCCTCATTTGTTTTAATCGGTTTTGTCTGACAGACAACATAAGAAGGAAACAGGCAAGCAGTGATGTTTAAACCCAACAGGATAAGAAAGGAGCCGCAAATTGATAAAGGTTTTAGAGGAAATTTTTTTATAAAAGATTTTTTCATAATGATTTTCATCGGGGTAAATTTAATTTAGTATTAGGGACTGTTTAAATTTAGATCAACTCCTTCGACGTGTTTAGTATTGACAACCATGCTTCTTTTATGCCCATAAAGTTGGTGTTTGTATTTGATGAGCTATCAGGCATGAACTATCAACTATAGAAAGCTTTACTATTTTTTAGGTGATAAAAGAAGCATCGGAAATAAATTGAACAAAATTAAACAAGCCCGTCATTTATAATTAATGGATAAAATCAAACCAAAGCGTTCCACTAATTTGTTCGCCGTTGGCATGATTTATTTGGCTTTGAGGCCCCATCACTTTTGCTGCCTGAAACTTAGTGCCAATAGCACTGATTGCATTTAAAAAACCGATACTGCCTTCCGGAAAAGCCGGCTCAACATTATTGTTTTTAAGCGCATCCTTTTCCCTGCCCGGACGCAGCATTTGAAAGTACATGTTTTTATCGGTTGTATAAACGGTAAATGGCGATTCTTTATTCTCGATCACTACCCAGTTAACCTCGGCATGGTAGCCTTTAAATTCAGGGTATCCCCAGGTTTCGCCTGTAATCGTATTGTTGTAAGCCTTGTGCCAAATACCGAACTGCTGGCCTTTCAACCTGTTTTTCCAAACCCGGTACGGGCCCTGGCCAAGCCACTTCATACCGGTAATTTTTTCTTCAGGATAATTAAAGGTGATCCCCATAAAATCAGCATCCCCCTGTTGGGCATGTTGATATTCCAACTTAACAGGCTGCCCTGGCATGAAAGTCCATTTTACATGTAACGAGCCCGCTCCCTGATAATCGGCTTCTATAATGTATTGCCCTTTAACTGCTTTATGCGTGAATTGCTTTAGCTCAGTATTTACTCCTGCTAAAACCGGCCCGCCCGATAGGGAGATGGTACCTGTAGGTTTAACCACTTTTTGGATATAGCCGGTGGTTTTATCAAACTCATAATTTATACCATCACATTTTATACGAAGCAACCTCTCTGTTTCTTCCGCTTTTATTACTGATTTAGCTGACGCTGAAACCGTAGTTTTTGCGATAGTTGCCGGAGCATTAATAGCCCAGCTCCAGGTAAATATTTCTTTTTTATCAGGTCCGTATGCTGTAAGGTATAATGCGTCGTTTTTTGACCATAACGATGGTAAAACTAAGTTTAGCATGCCTTTTTCGCCCGGTTTCAGATTAAGCACTGCCGGTGAACCTGTTGCTTTTACAATAGCTGCTGTAGTTTTATCTTGTGCCGATGGAAATTTAACCAGCTTCCATTTAAATGTGCATTGGTTAAGGTTGGTAAAGGCATATCTGTTCTCAACAGAAATTTTCCCATTAAATGTTTTATCAATCGGTTGCGGGTCTATATATACTGGCGACCAGATCTCTTTTATGGTATAAAAGCTGGCTTCCTTTTCGCGGTGCGGGCCTAAAATGCCATCTGGTGCATGATTGCCATCACCATCATAAGTGTTATCTTTATCAGTACGGATAACCGATTCATCCAAGAACGCCCAGATGAAGCCGCCTGCATTGTGCGGATATTTCATCATCTGGCTCCAAAAGTCTTCCAGTCCTGCCCCTGCACCGCCATCATACAGGCCATGCATAAACTCCGTAGGGAAGAAAACATCTGTTCCCGTAGCTACCGTTTTTAGTAAATAATTATAATCAGGGTAATGATGGTTATCGGCGCCGTTAAACTTTTCCCAAGGATGCAACACTGTACGCTTTTGCGGGTCGTATAGAGCATAATCATTATCTAATGCCCTATTCCAGCCGCCCTCATTGCCATTGTCCCAAAAAACAATGGATGGATGGTTAACATCACGTACCACCAATTCCTTAACTAATTTACGGCCTACTATGGTATCATATTTCGCTTGCCAGCCGGTCAGCTCATCCAGTACATATAAGCCTAACGAATCACATACATCTAAAAAATCTTGATCCGGAGGGTAATGAGACATGCGAACTGCGTTGTTGTTCATTTCCTTCATCAGCTTTACGTCCATTAATTGTACAGAATGGCTTAGCGTACGCCCGGTTTCTGGCCAGAAACTGTGGCGGCAGGTTCCCTTCATTACCGTTTTTGCTCCGTTTACATAGAAACCATCGTTGTTTCGCAGCTCTACCGTACGGAAACCAAATTTTTGTTTGACCTGGTGGATAATACCTTGTTTGTTTTTTATAGAAACAACAACCTGATACAAATTAGGAAACTCCGAACTCCACAATAAAGGTTTGTTAAAGTTACTTTTTAGTTCCAAGTGGTCTGCTGTGGTATTAGCGGCGACAGAAAAAGGTTTACCTACATTTTCTCCGTTTAGTTTTTGTACCTGGGCTTCAACCGTTTCGTCGCTCTTTAAATTTTGAGGATATACATCTATTTGAAAAGAGCCGTCGGCTTTTGCATTTACAGCCATCCTGTCAATAAAAGTTTCGGGAACAACTTCCAGGTAAACAGACCGAAAAATACCGCCAAATACCCAAAAATCGCTATTCCTACGCTCGGCATTATTTACAGATGCATTTGCTGATGTTTTATCTACCGTAACTTCCAGCAGGTTTTGGGCGTTAGGTTTAAGCAGATCTGTTATATCGTATTTAAAGCGGTAAAAGCCACCTTGATGTACGGGACCTGCTTGTTTGCCGTTGATCATGACTTTGGTATCAGTCATCGACCCTTCAAAAACGATATAGACCCTTTTGCCTTTCCAATTTTCGGCAAAAAACTCGTGTTTATAAAGCCCCTGCTCGTTCGCTTTTACTTTATCATGGCCATAGTTATAAGTGCCAAGCCCTTGCAGTTCCCAGTTTGAGGGTACGGCTATTTTTGTCCACTTACCGCTGTTCCTTCCCCCGGTACAATAAAAATCCCATTGTACAGTATGGTCCTTATCTGTCCCGGACAGGTACTTTGTAATGGTTCCTTGTGAAAACGCACTGAAGTAAAGCACCATGAACAATGATTGCAGAAATATTTTTTTCATAATTATTTATTAGGCCTATCAATGATATTAGCTTTTCTCATTGTCCCGGTGTAACCGTTTGACTAAGAGTCTATTTAAAATTTATTCAAAATTTCCGATGCTTCTTTTACCACCTAAAAACCACTAAACCCTTGTACTTCTTGTATCGTTTTAATACATCAATACAGAATTTATAGGGATAAAAGAAGTAGTATAAACTTTTATGATAGAAATTTAAACAGGCTCTAAATCTTTCTACAATGACAATTCTTTATCATGCGGACAAGGTTAACTACTACTTACTAATAAAAAAAGGATATGATCAATTAAAATTATGCAATCGTTACCGGAAACATTTTACGATTTACTTATTGCTATTTATAAAGGCACTAACAGGCCAATTAAATTTCCCCCTTTTAATTTAGAATTGTAAAAAAGGATGGAAAGCTATCTTTGATGTGGTAGCATTATCATGAACTCTTTATCTTTAATTGTATTAAACCAAATTCCTCTTTTTTGATGCTTACTTTATTGCCCTTATTTGGTAACTTGAATTAATAGGTTATCGACTATACACTTTGTTTATCTGGATTGATACTTTTTGTGTTGTAGTATACAATTAGATTATGATTTGGTATATATAGAACACATTGTTTACTTTTCTTTATACGGTAATATCACAACTTCTTCCCAACTAAAGCTAACTATTTGTATTGTTGTTCTTCTATGTTCCATATAATTGAATCCACCTTAAGGAAGTTAACTTCATGTTCATTTCCAAGTTTGAAAACTTTCTTAGTGATTATTAACCCCAAGTAATAAAAAGGATATTGGCTATACAAATATAATGTAATTGAAAAGACTGCAATTAAAAGTTGTGTCGGTAACGATTGCACAAATTTTAATTGAAAAATATCTTGTTATACAATCATAAAATACTAATATAGCTGCCAGTTAAGTAAACCAATTATAACTACGCTTGATTTAAACAATAGAAGTGCAAAAGCTTGTATCAAAAGCTGGAAGTGCTTAATGTAATAATCAGGTTATGATCAACAGAAAATTTATCAAATACTTCTATATAGTTAAGTATAGATTCTCTGTTACAACCAATATAAAAAAATAAAACAGTACAATTTAGGGCCTGTTTAAAATTTGCTTGATAAGGTTCCTATGCTTCTTTTATCACCTAAAAAATGGTAAGCGTTTGGTTTTTGATCTTATTTAAATTGATGCAAACACCAATTTTTATAGGGTAAAAGAAGCATTGCCGTTTTTTCTTGTATAAATTTAAACATGCCCTAAATTGTAAACAGTTTTTATGAAACTTGAATCACAACTTTTAGTGATTTTATTTTTAACTAAACCTAAAAATTTGGATAATAATGAAATGCGGTTTTAATTAGACAAGTTTATTTATATCAACTGATTCATTATTAAACAAGTAATAATTAAACAATTTAATAACCCTAAAAAAAGCTAATGAAAGTAAAAATGAACCACAAACATTATTCAATATTCAAATTATTCCCTTATCACGTTTAATTCAAATCCAATTATGAAAAAGACTTTACTTAATAAAATTTTTACGGGTTAAATGCGGGCTATATCGCGCAATCAGTATATGGAGAAATTTATAACAGCGGTTATGGGTTTAATGAAAATCCCGGAACACAGTCACAGTTTAGCATCAATCAGCAATTGCCTCTTAAAGGCTTGAGCTTAAAGGGCGTAGTGAGCTACGATACTGCACCGGATGTATTATTTGGCAGCCGAAATGGAACAACAAGAAATTATACTACGCCCATCCCTTTTTACACAGTTAACAAAAATACAACCCCTTATACCTATGTCTTGGGATTCCAGGGAAGCAGTAAGCCAAGCTTTAGGGAAGAGTATTATCAGAACCATTCCTTTACTTACCAGGGTATATTAGATTATAAGGCATCCTTTGGTAAAAGTGATGTTGGCTTTACAGGTGTTGTGGAAGCCCGAAGGGTGAAATATCAACAGTTTACTGCTTCAAGAATAAATTATAATTTAGGTATTGATGAATTAGATTATGGCGGCCCGGCCACAACTGATTTAACAAACGGCGGTTTTTCCAGCGGCCAAAAGCAAATTGGATACGTTTACCGCGTAGATTATGCTTACGCAAAAAAATACTTGTTCCAGGCATCTGGCAGGTATGACGGCAGTTATTTATTTGCACCGGGTAAACGTTATGGGTTTTTCCCGGCATTTTCTGCTGTCTGGGTACTTTCCCAGGAAAATTTTATGAAAAATATTAAGTGGGTTGACAACTTAAAATTAAGGGGTTCATACGGACAATCCGGGCATATCCAAGATCAGGCGGTAATATACAAACGTATCAGTATTTGAGCCCATATAACCTAAATACCAACTCAGCAGTTCTCAATGGTGCCCCTACTCAAGGTATCAGTGAGTGGACTTCAGGGAAATCCAAATATTACCTGGGAAAGAGCAAACAAATTAGATGTTGGTTTTGAAACAACGTTATGGAAAGGTGCACTTAGCTTAGAGGCTGACTATTTTTATGAAAAAAGGTCGGATATGCTGATACCTAATTCTGCTGCTTTGCCTGGTGAATACGGAGTTGGCACAGGTTTGTTAAACGCAGGTGTAATGAGTAATCATGGTGTTGATATTACTTTGCGAAGCGGGCATACGTTCTCCAATGACTTAAGGCTTGATGTTACCGGAACATTTACTTTTGCTAAAAATAAATTATTGAATTTTATTGAAAACGCTTCTACCTATAATAATCCTAACAGGAGACAAACAGGGCAGCCATACGGAACCCAGTTTGGATATCAGGCATTAGGTTATTTTTCAGTAGATGATTTTGTTAACCCAAATATCTCACAGCCGGTTCTTAAACCAGGAATACCTGTGCCTACTTTCGGCGTTGTTCGTCCCGGCGATATTAAATATGCCGATTTATCTGGTCCTAAAGGCGTTCCTGACGGAAGGATTGATATTAATGACCAGACGGTTATCGGTAAGACACAAACTCCGGGCATCATTTATGGGTTGGAGCCGCGTTTAAGCTTTAAACACTTTGATTTGGATCTGTTATTCCAGGGCAGCGGAAACTCTACTATTCAGTTAAATAACTTTATAGTTTGGCCTTTTCAAATGTCTGGTTCTGCATCAGAACTTAGCTTTAGTGAACACTGGCAACCTAACAGAACGAATGCACTTTATCCGCGCCTTTCAAATTCGCCGACTACAAACAATACACAAACATCTTCCTGGTATAACAGAAATGATTCTTATGTAAGGTTAAAGAGTGCTGAGTTAGGTTATACATTTTCTAATAAAATGCTCCACAATACGATCAATTCATTAAGAATTTACGTTGCCGGGCAAAATGTATTTACATGGACACCCCACATGAGGGAAATTGTAGATCCTGAAAATAGTGGCAGCGACCAAAATTATTATCAGCAACGCGTATTGTCTATAGGTATTAATGCCTCATTTTAATTATTGAAATATGAAATTGATAAAATTTATACATGATAATAACAAGGCTATTATCATGTTGGGCCTGGTCTTATTAACCGTTGGCTCTTGTAAAAATGATGATTCTTTAACGGTGGCCCCAAAGGGTAAGTTAACAAATGAACTGACATTTAGCACAGAAACTAATGCTGATTTGTTTGTAAATGATATTTATAATTCATTGACTGACGAAAAAAATGATTATAATCATACGGATTCCTATGCTGACAACAGTTGGACGAAACAAACCCATACCGGGGCAAATACCGTAAGAAACGGGTCTATATCCCCTGCTAACGTTCCTAACGGGCCAAACGGCAACCTATGGAACTGGGATAATACTTACGCATATATCAGGAAGTGTAATGTGTTTTTTCAACAGACTACTTTATACAAATCTAATTTTTCGGCAGCGTGGCTGAAATCACGTACCGCCGAAGTTACTTTTTTAAGGGCATATTTTTATACACTGTTATTTACCAATTATGGAGGTGTTCCGCTTATCACCACTCCTTTGGATAATACAGACGGAACAGATATTTTTAATGCCCGGGCCACAATTCCACAAACCCTCGCTTTTATTGAAGCTGATTGTGATGCTGCATCTGCTAATTTGCCTGCCACTATTGATAAAACCGGACGTGTAACCCAAGGTGCCGCGCTAACGCTTAAAGGATGGGCAGAGCTTTTTGCAGCCAGCCCTTTGGCCAACACTACTAATGATGTAACACTATGGGCAAAGGCTGCTGCAACCAATAAACAAGTGATGGATTTGAAAGTTTATTCCTTGTTTAGCGATTATGCCGCCCAGTTTCTGGCCCCAAATAATTTCAATAGCGAAACCATCTTTGCAAAGCAATATGCCCCGCCTTCTAAAGGAAGCAAAGCCGAAGGTCAGGAAGGCCCGGTAGTAGTAAAAGGGACTGTACAGTGTTGGGGAAATTATCAGCCTACACAAAGCCTGGTTGATGATTATTCTATGAAAAACGGTTTGCCTATTACTGATCCCCTTTCAGGATATAACCCTCAAAATCCTTATGTAAACCGCGAACCGCGCTTTTACCAATCTATTATCTATGACGGCGCAGCATGGCAGGGAGATATTATTACCACACGTGTTGGCGGTAATAATCAGCGGGCTGGTGGGGGAGATATTACCACCAGCGGGTACTACGGACGCAAACTGCTGGATGAAAGCATACAAGGCCAAACGAGCCTTGCCACTTCACCAAGTTCATCTAATTGGATAATTTACCGCTACGGAGAAGTATTGCTAAATTATGCAGAGGCTCAAAATGAGGCTGTTGGTCCGGATGCATCCGTATATGCCGCTTTAGCATTGGTTAGACAAAGAGCCGGATTACCAAATTTTCCGGCCGGTTTATCTCAAAGTGCTATACGCGCTAATATCAGGAGAGAACGTAGGATAGAGCTATCTTTTGAAGAGAAACGCTGGTATGACATCAGGCGCTGGCTAATTACAACAGGCCCAAACGGTGTATTAACTAACCCGGAGTATGGCATTAAAATAGTTTATACTGCAGGTGTTCCTGCATATACACCCGTTAATATATATAATAATATATTCAAAGATTATCAGAACTGGATGCCGATACCACAATCAGATCTCGCTAAAAACCCAAAATTAGTTCAAAACCCCGGTTATTAATTTGATCTGCAATTTTAAAAAAGGGCCGGCTCATTTGTAAATAATGAGCCGGCCCTTTTTATTTAAAGCCTGTTTAAATTTAGTTCAACTTATTTTTTCATACTTCTTTTATCACACAAAAATCATAGAACCCTCTGTGCTTTTTTGTATCAGTATAGATTGCTGAGAGCCTGTTTAAATTTTGTTCAGTTTATTTTTCGATGCTTCTTTTATCACCTAAAATCTTAAAATTTCGATGCTTTTTTCTATCTGTATCGTTTATAAAAACAAATTTTATAGGCATAAAAGAAGCATATTAATTTTTCCGATAGAAATTTAAACAGGCTTTGATACAAAATTTATAGGCTAAAAAAAACATCATAAATTTTTCTGATCATCCTTAATCCAATGTAATTCTGTATCCAATATTTTTGTCTCAAATTCAGTGATCGGGTACTTGCTTTTAATTATCTTTAACAGCATTTCAACAGCGGTTCGGCCCATCTCAAAAGCTTTTTGCCTGACATAAGAAATAGAAGGTTGTAAAAGATCAACAACGTCCGAATTTGAAAAACCAACTATCGTGATCTCCTGAGGATTAAATTTTAATTCTTTTAAAGCTCTTATACAGGAGATACTGATCCGGTCACTGCTGATAAAGATCGCATCCGGTTTGTCAGGCATGGCCAGTAATTCCTTAACAGCATCTTCTACCTCTTGATAATCATTTCCCCCTTTATAGCAGTTTTTGACCAGCTCAGGCTTGAAGGGGATTTGATAGTCTATCAAGGCTTTTTTATAGCCAGATAAACGTTCATTCGTAATGGATAATTGTGGTGCATTAGCCAAAAGCGCAATCTTCTTAGTTCCTGATCTGATTAGTGATTTAGTTGCATTATAAGCGCCACTAAAGTTGTCAGAAGTAACCTTAAAAGTTTTAATTTCATTGATGATCCTGTCAAAAAAAACAATGGGCAGCCCATTATCGTGCAATGTTTTTAAAAAGCTATAATCGGTGGTGCCAGATGACATGGATATTAATAAGCCGTCAACTGAACGTTGCGCCAGGTGATTGACATTGATCAATTCCCTTTCCGATAAGTCATGTGTTTGGGTAATGATGATGTGGTATCCATTCTCATAAGCAATTGATTCAACACCTGCAATAGCCTGTGAAAAAAAACTGTTGGCCAATTCGGGAACTACTATACCTATTGAATAGCTGCGCCTGTTTTTAAGGCCTAATGCTATTGGGTTTGATTGGTAGTTGACCTTCTTGGCATATTCTGTAATAATCTTTTTTGTTGCCGCGCTAATTCCATAGCTATCGCTCAAACCCCTTGACACCGTTGAAGGGGACAGGTGCAATGCAAGTGCAATATCTTTAATGGTAGCTGGTTTATACATTTTAGATGGATAATTAAACTTTTACAGCCATTCAGTCAATAAAAGTTTAGGGAACCTAATATAAGTATACTTATAAACAAAAAAAGAATATAATAAATTAAGAGCCTGTTTAAATTTTGTTCAATTTATTTTCTATGCTTCTTTTACCACATAAAAATCATGGCTCATTGTACTTTTTGTATCGGTACAGTATCCAAAAACAGAATTTATAGGCATAAAAGAAGCACCATGGATTTTTATGAGAGAAACTTAAACACACTCTAAACCCTGTATTGTTTATTTTAGGATTAGTCAAAGCCTATTTAAGCACCGCTGCCCATCCGCCGTTACGTACCATTTTAATGGTCATTTTATCGCCTGCTTTTACCTGCATGGTTTTTTTTCGGTAATCCATTGCCTGCCTGCCGGCGTTTATACCATCCTCAAAGTAAGTCATGGTGTAGGTTTTGCCTTTTTCTAAAAAATCAAAGTTTAGTTCTATTTCCCTTGTCTTTTCTTTGCCGTTTGTAATACCGCCTATAAACCACTTTTCGCCTTTACGTTTGGCAACTATAGCTACCTCGCCAACGTTAGCCACCAGTGCTTTGGTTTCGTCCCAGGTAGTTGGTACGCTGGTAATAAACTCAGTACAATCCAGGTTACGGTAATAAAGGGTAGGGTTATCGGCCAGCATTTGTATACCGCTTTCAAAAACAACATATAAAGCAAGCTGGTTAACCCTGGTACCTATTGCTGCCGCGTTTGGCCGTGCTGCCCTGTAAACTTCAGGCTGCATGTTGATCATTGCGCCAGGCGTAAAATCCATAGGGCCAACAGCATTGCGCATGAACGGAAGATAGATACTGTTGTCCGGATAACAGCCGCCCATTTGCTCCAGGCCGCGCACACCTTCGTACGAGATCAGGTTTGGATATTTATACTCTAAACCTGCGGGCTTAAACGCACCATGAAAATCAACAAATATTTGATTCTTGGCGGCCTCTTTTACTACATCTTCATAGTAGTTGACCATCCATTGGTCAGTTCGCTCCATAAAATCTATCTTAACACCCTTTATACCCCATTCATGAAAAGTCTTAAACAAATCCATGTTCTTATGTACGGTTAACCAGGTTAGCCAAAGAATAATATCTACGTTTTTGGTTTTACCATAACGGATCAATTCCTTTACATCAACTTTGGGGTTTGGTGTGTAAGGGTCGGTTGTGCTTTTGGCCCAGCCCTCGTCCATAACAATGTATTTAATACCAAATTTTGAAGCAAAGTCTATGTAATACTTATAAGTTTCCAGGTTAAAGCCCGATACAAAATTTACGTCAGGCCCATAAGGTGCAGCATCGTTCCACCATTCCCAGCTTGCTTGTCCGGGTTTAATCCAAGATGGGTCGGCAATCACACTTTTTGCTGCCAGCTTTAAGGTCATGGTGTTTTCCATTAGCTGCTTGTCATCTTTAGTGATCACAAAATAGCGCCACGGGAAATTTCTGGTTCCGGTTGTTTTAGCGATATAATCTGCAGATTTTAAAATTTTTTGGCTGCGGTCCCCATCCGGCCCAAACTCGAGCGGCGTTTTTGGGAAGGCACCCTCAGCACCGTTGTTTCCGGTGCCTTTAAGAAACATGCCCGGGTAATCAGAAAGGTCAGACTCACTAATTAATATTTTATATTGTTTTTTGGTATCAATTAAAACCGGCAGGTTGGCCATTTTATCAGTCTGCTTCCAGTTGTTTGATTCAACATGCTGGTAAAGCTCTTCGTAAGCGCTTTTAAATCCGTTATTCTGCTGTAGATGCAGTAAGTAAGTAGCAGGGAAATTTATGGAATAATCCTCGTTCATTACCTCTACTTCACCCTTTTTGCCAGTAACAAAACGATAGGCGATACCATCATTAAAAGCGCGAAACTCTACAACATAATTTCCTTTAAACGTCATTATCAAATCGTTGTAATTACTTTTAACGGTTGAAAATTTTAATGGGATGTAGGGCTTTATTATTTCTTCACCTTTAGTTTTCTTCGCTGATATCAATTTAGGGTTTTCGCCAAGTACTTCGTCTTTCAGGATCAGTGCTAAATGATTTTTTGTTAATAGCCCCTGGTTATTACCTGCTATTGAGTAATATATTTTATCGCTTAGGTTGATAGAAACTTTTATCTGCCCATCAGGCGACATCAAATCAATTGGTTTACCTTGAGCCTGAAGGTGGGTTGACAATCCCAAAAACAGGATGAAACATCTTGTAAATTTGTTGATCAAATGCATGTTTATTTATTGTTTATAGTTTAAAATCTAATAAGCATCGATTTTACTTTTTATCGTTATAACATTATTTGAACGTAATTCCCGAAGAATTATAAGTGAACATTTTCTTTTTACTTTCAAGCTCTTTAATGGTTGATTTTTTAAATGCGGATCGAGAAACATCATCTAAAATAACAGCGGTTCTGAAATCGGCTTTAGCGGCAGTTATAGAAAGCCCTGTAACCTGAACATCGCGGGCATGACGGATGAAAACGCCCCATGCAGGCAATTCTCCAAACATCGAATACTCAGGATAGCTATTTGCCTTTTCAAGTATATCTTTCAGGTTGTCGATAGATATTTTTGCCGACGCTTTATCCGCTCCCCCCGGGAGTTTTATCACAATATTTTTAAGCCTGATGTTAGAGATGATCTGATCTGGCGTACCGGCAATTACTACGCCGGGCATCGCTTTAAGCGGATTTTTCTCCGTCCGTATCTCAACATTAACATTTTGGATCGCTACGTTTTCAATTCTGCCTTTTCGAGTGCCTTTGCGCGCGCCGGCACGTAAAAATATGCCGTTCCCTATGTTTATACCTTTTATGCCATCAACCTCAATATTTTCAATCACTGCACCATCTACCGCTTCAAGGGCAATTGCAGAGCGGTTGGTATCAAATACTTTATTATTAAGTATGTGGATATTTTTAAACCCACCAAGTGATGCAGTGCCAAACTTAATACCACTGGCTTCAGTCGTCATGCTATTATTCTGTATCCAAATATTTTGATTCAAAACATCCGGGCCTAATGATTTCAGGCAAATACCATCATCGCTGCAATTAAAATAAGAATTGCTTACTTTGAAGCTATCGCAATCAACAATATCAATACCGTCGTTGTTCCAAAACGCCCGGCTTTCTACGCGTATGCTATCAACTGTTACGTTTTTGCATTGATTATAACACTCTGTCCAGCAGGTTGAGTTTTTAAGAGTGATATTTTTAACTATAATGTTTTCGCAACCAAAAAGATTTAGGATCATGGGCCGCTTATCTTCGTCCGGGCGACTTATTGATTTATCTTTAATTAACCCCCTTTTTACCATTTCGCCTATAGCCGCGGCAAGTTCTTTTCCCTGGCCATCAATCGTGCCTTTGCCTGTTATGCCAAAGTTATGCTGGTTGAGTCCTAGTATAAGGGCAAGAGATGTATTAAAGTTATGATCAAAAGGCGTGTTTTGCCTGTCATAATCAAATGGATTTATGGATCCTAACAAAACCGCGCCCTCATCCAATTGAATAGTTACATCTGACTTAAAATGGATACAACCTGTAAGATATTTCCCGGCAGGAAAAACTAACCTGCCGCCACCATTTTGGTTTATATAATCTATACCAAACTGAATGGACCTGGTATTAAGGACTGTCCCATTAGGGTTAACGCCAAATAATGAGGCCGGGTAATCTTTTGCCGACACGTTGAAGGCATTAAAAATTGCTAATGCAGCGACAATCCACGTGCAATTAAGTTTTATATTCATGATAATTCGTCTGTTATTAAATAAATTATCATGTTGAATTGGTGATAACAATTTAAATGAACTTACAACACAGTTGCTGTAGAAAACCTTTATGTTTTTAGGTGATAAAAGAAGTATAGAAATAAACTGAACACTTATTTAAACAAGGTCTTATAATTTAGCTATTTTTATTTTTCTAAGAGCCTGTTTAAATTTCTATCATAAAAATTTATAGTGCTTCTTTTATGCCTATAAATTCCGTTTTTGGATGGTATATTGATACAAAAGGTACAATAGAATAATGATTTTTATGTGGTAAAAGAAGCATAGAAAATAAGTTGAATAGAATTTAAACAGGCTCTAATAAGCAATTTTTTTTACTACTTTTTGAATTACTTGTTGGTTCTCATTTTGTAAGAATATCGATCTTACCGCCATTTTTAAACAGATCGTGCGATACGAAATAGCCTTTGTTTTCTTTTCCGTTCACTTTAATAGCTGTTAAGGCCCTGCCTTTTCCTGGTTTTGTGATCGTGAGCGTTTTGCCGCTGCTTGTTTTCCATTTTACCTCGTCAAAAAGCGGAACGGTAACGATGTACTTCGGGTCGGTTGCCGAAAACGGGTACAAACCCAATGCGCTGAACACATACCATGACGACATTTCACCTGCATCATCCATCCCGGAAAGTGTCAGTCCATCATGTATGCCATATAAATTGTTTAAAATGTAATCCAATATTTTCTGTGTTTTTTCCGGCTTTCCTATAAAAGTATATTCAAAAGGCGCTTCATGGTCCGGCTGGTTTCCCTGGCAGTATTGCCCTATCATCGTTTCTACATTCCTGGCAATGTATTTGGGGTTCCAGGGTAAAGTAAACAAGGAATCTAATTTTGATTCAAACCCTTTTGCCCCGCCGTATAATGCGATCAGTCCTTCCATATCATGAGGTGCAAAGAAGGACACCTGCCAGGCATTTGCTTCCCTATACATATATTCATAATAGGGCTGCTGCGGGTTAAAAGGTTTTATCCAATCCCCGTTTTCCAATCTGCCCCTCATAAACCTGGTAGACGGATCAAACATGTTTTTATAGTTCTTTGATCTGGCCATCAAGATCCTGTAATTGGCTGTGTCGCCTAATTTTTTTGCTATTTGGGCTACAGAATAATCATCATAAGAATATTCGAGGGTTTTGGACACACCTGCTTTGGCTTTAGTTTCTACCTGAGGATTGGCAATATCAGGATCGGAGATGTAGCCTTTTTGAATGTATTCAGTAACGTAAGGGCGGGCAGGGCGAGGGACATCCCCAACGTTGGCATTCCTTAATAATATCTGATAAGTGCCTTTAATATCAAAATCATCAATGCCTCTAAGATAAGCGCCGGCAATGGAGGACGAACCATGGTCACCATGAAAAAAGGTAGGTATAAACCCGGTTTTATCACCTACGTCCTTCATTGATTTAATTACATTAAGCGTAACCTGCGGCGTAACCAGGCCTAAAAGCACATCTTTGTTGCGGTAAGTATCCCACAAAGAAGGCTCGGTATAATAGGTGATACCCGTTTTTACGACATTCTTTTTTGTATCTGTAAATTCCCCGTTTACATCACTGCGCAACGCGGGCCACAAAAACGACCGGTAGAAACAGGAATAAAACATGCGCCTTTGTTTGTCCGTTCCGCCTTTTACCTGTATTGACGATAATAGCTTCTCCCATTGCTGGTTTGCTTCGTTACGGATCTGGGTAAAAGATTTATTGCCGATTTCCTGCTCCAGATTTTGTTTTGCATTTTCTACGCTTACAAAGGACAAACCTATTTTAAGTTCAACAGGTGCTGTGCTGCCATTAGCCAAATGCACCAGGGCAAAACCTGTGCGCTGGCCTTCTTCGGTTTGAGCTAATTTTTCAATTTTGGTATTCAGCCTGGCATAAAAGTAAATATTTTCCCCGCCCTGAAAACCTTGTACAGCATTATCGCCAACCTGCTTAATGTTCCAGGTAGATACCCTGCTATTGGCTTTGCCCAGATCAAAAAGTATTTGCCTGTCTTTATTGTTTTTATATTCATATTGATGATAGCCGCACCTTAACGTAGAGGTCAGCTTCACGTTTACCTGATAATCGTCCAGAAATACCTGATAAAAACCTGGCGAGGAACTTTCCTTTTTGTGCGTAAACCTGGAACCGAATTTAGCACCCGGATTTGAAAGCGGCAGGATAGGGATGTTACAAAGGTTCCAATGGCCTTTATTGGTATGTGCAAAGCCTAAAATAACAGAATCTTCATATTGATAGCCTGCACCAGAACCGTAGGCTGTGATCGGACTTAATTGTACCATCGCATTAGGCAAAGAACTGCCCGGAAAGGTAAGCCCTGCCCAAGACCGCCATCCTTTTGGCAGCTCGTAACCCAGAATTTTAGGATCGGTAAGTGGTGCCGTACCAACAAAAGTGTTTACATATTTTGTATAGCTTGTAGTTTGACTTTTAGCTGTAGTTGATGCAAGCGCAACTACCATCATTACCGTAAGAAATTTTTTAAATTGATTATTCATTGTTATAATTCGGTTGTTGAAAGTTTATTTTTTTACCAACTAATTTGTGCCTGTTTAAATTCTATTCGATTTATTGCCATGCTTCTTTTATCACCTAAAAAATGGCAGGCATTTGGTTTTTGATTTATTTAAATTGATGCAAACACCAATTTTTATCAGGTAAAAGAAGCATTGCGTTTTTCCTTATATAAACAGGAACAACCCCTATTAACAAAATTATTGTTTTTAATAAAGTTTACGGGCACAACAGTTAGCATGCATCAATTTTAATTATCACTTGTTTTGTTGTTGTTGTCCAAAAGTAACTGTTGGTTCGGGGTACGAGTAATTACTTACTGTTATATAGGCAAAGTTGTCCCAATTATCATTGTCTAAAGTCCTTAATGCCAATTTTGAAGATGCATTGGCTGCAGGCAATCCTACCTTAACATCGTCCTGCATTCCCTCCAAACTTTTGCCGTCGTACCAGTAAGCCGCCCGCCGCCATTTGTCTGTAATCACTTTGTTTGCAGCTTTAACCAATGGGGCACTTTTGAGGCTGGTTAAACTTGCGCTATCATAAATCATTACATAATTTGTTCCGGTAGCAGCTTCTTCGGTATGATCGCCAAAACAAAGCCAGTGGTTCCAGCCGCCAATGCCGGCACGCGTCCAATGTTCGTCTGCCCCGCCGCGCTGGTATAAAGTTCGGATAATCATTTTTCCTGTTACATCAAATTTTGCGTTGATTATTCCATCCTCGCCATCGGTTTCACGTAATTTTAGCTGGCCATTTTGCTCTGTAACTTCGCCGATAGATATGTTATCCCATTTTTTTGAATAGTTGCCGTCTTCAAAATCGTCAAAGAACAGAAATGTAGCATTGCCATTTGAGACTGCCGGAGCATTGGCATTACCATAATACATGTAGATTGTATTTACGTTCTTAACTTTTAGAACAGGCACTTTTACCCAGATTATGGTTGTACCATCAACATTCCATTGTTCTATCCAATATTTCAAACCAGCAGCATTTACATTTTCGGAAGTTGTTGAAAAACGGATATCGGCACCGTCAGTTTTGGCTTTTGTATAATCAAATCCTTTATTGTCAAAATGAATTTGGATGACGGCATCAGAAACCTGGCCAGCAGGGTTTGCAATAGTAACCTTCCTTTTAAAACTCCATTTGGTCGATGGGGATTTAACCGCTTTTACTTTACTGTGCCCTGGCGCTAGTGCCTGTGCAGGATGAGTATAAAAGAGAAAAGCGAAACTGGCGATAATTATTACTGCTTTCGGAGATAAAACATTCATAAAATTATATTAAAAATTGATACCATAAGTTTTTTCAAGAGCTTGTTTAAATTGTAGCAGAAAATTACAGTGCTTCTTTTATGCACGTAAATTTGGTGTTTAAATTTTATAGCGATAAAAAAAGCATGACCGCTTGTTTATTTTATTCCTGTACCAGCATCATATAAAATCATTAATCCTCAGAAGTAAAGGTTGAAGCAGGCAATCCTTCCTTATTAAATAAAGTTGCAGCGCTACTATCGCTCCAGGCATATCTTACATATACAGGAGCAGCAACGGAAGGACTGCTGACCACTACTTTATTGCCTACTATTTTGGCTTGTGCCGGAACGTAAACTTTATCTGCCCCCGCTATCTCAAAGTTTGTCAATCCTTTGTCCGATGCAAGCAATCCGCTTCCAACAGAACCAAACTCAACGATCAGTTCCTTGCCAGATGCACTAACCTTTTTATATAACGGGCCAGATGCAACCAGTTTTTTTCCATAATCATTGGCCAATGCAAACCTTGCCAAACGGTTGCCCACTTCTTGTTTGTTAGGCGGATGCGCCGTTTTAAGATAGCCAATATCTAAAGTTGATACCATTCCGGTTTTAGGGAGCTTCAAGCCGTAACGTTGCGCATCCCTCAATTTTTGAGATTGTTCCGTCTGGTTTGGGTCTTTGTAAATATATGGCGCTAATTGTACAAAATAGAACGGAAACTGATAACCCCATTTGTCTCGCCAGTCTTCGATCATGTTAGGGAAAAGTTTTTTATACTGCTCAGCCCGGCCAACATTTGATTCTCCCTGATACCAGATTACGCCTTTGATCGAATAAGGAATTAGCGGATTAATCATGGCATTAAAAAGCACCGTAGGAGAATTGCTGTTAAGCTTAGGTTTTTCCGTTGTGTTTTGAGGTTTTTCCTGCTCGTCTATCGTTTTGTTAAAGTCTCCCAGTTTTTCAAGGTAGCCTCTACTTGTCCAAGCTTCTGCTGGCGTTCCTCCGATAGAAGATTGAATAATTCCAATTGGCACATGCAGTTCCTGGTAAAGTTTTCGGGCGAAAAAATAAGCAGCGGCACTAAAATCGCCTGCGGTTTCCGGGGATGCAGCATTCCATTTGCCGCCGATAGAATCTAAAGGAGTTGTAGAGATCCCAAAAGGCACTTTTAATAACCTGATGTTTGGATAACTGGCTTTACTTATTTCCTGCTTTGAGTTCAAAATAGTATCGCCCGGCGGCCAGCCCTTTAAAGGTATATCCATATTGGATTGGCCGGAAGCTAACCAAACCTCACCGATCAGCACATCCTTAATCATCATATTACTGTCTTTCGTTTTAATAGTGATGGTATAAGGGCCGCCTGCTTTCGGGGTAAGCAGTTTTACTTTCCAATTGCCGGCAGCATCTGCACTGGTTGAAGCATTTTTTCCCCAGCTGGCAGAAATAGTCAGTTTTTCCCCGGGTGTTGATTGTCCCCAAAAATTAACTTTTTCCTGTTGCTGAAGTACCATGTGGTCTGAAAATAACCGGGATACTTTTAACGCTTTTTTTTCGCCTGGTAAGGATGAATAAGCGGACAGGCTAAAAGCCATTGCAATAAAACAAAGGAATGATTTCATGATTTTTCTTAATGAAGGCTAAATCAATTGGACAGTCATATAAATAAATTTATTTTCTTTTTATTGCCGCAGCAATTGCTTTTTCTGCAAGCGGTTCCATCATTTTATAACCTTCCAACGTTGGGTGTACGCCATCTTTTGACAGGTTGGCAGGCAAACCTTTTCTTGCATCGGCCATCGCGGTAAAATAATCAAGGTAAGTTATGCTGTTCTTATCGGCATAAGCTTTTAGCATTTCGTTAAGGGCCTTGACTTTTGGTACCGGGTCTATAGATTTCCGCCACGGAAAAGCAAAGGCCGGCGTTACCGACGAAAGCACTACTTTAATATGGTTGGCTTTTGCCAGTTCGGCCATGGAAACGATGTTGCCAAATACGTCTTCCATTTTTGAAGGCCCGTTGTTTTCGGCAATGTCATTTATCCCGGCAAGTATCACAACAACTTTGGGTTTTAGGTTGATCACATCCTCCCGAAAGCGCAGCAGCATTTGTCCGGTTGTCTGGCCGCTGATACCACGGTCAAAATAAGGTTTGCCGGCAAAAAATGTAGAGTCGTTGTTTATCCAGAAATCAGTGATAGAATCACCCATATATACAACACGTTTTTCTCCGGTGGCAGGTGGTGGTACTTTGCTGTTTGCTTCTGCATATTTTTTGATATTGGCCCAGTCCTGTGCCTTGGCGGCACTAATAGTAAAAAGCAGTATAAGTGCTGGTAATAGTTTTGAGGTCATGATTAATAAATATTTAAATCTGTTATAAATTTAAGAAAGATAGAGGTTGTTTAAAATTTGTTTAATCTATTTCTGATGCTTCTTTTATGCCCTAAAAAACATTAATTTTCTATAATTTGAATCAAGTGCAAACACTGTTTTTTTAGTGCTAAAAGAAGCATTGTAATTTTATATTATAGAAATTAAACCGGCTCTGAGAAGTGATAAAAATAGATAAACTCCATCTGGATTTTACTTTTCATTAGATAGTGAATATGGGAAGTTTGCCGGTTGAATACCGCGTTGTTTATTAGGCTGTGCAGACATATTAAAGTTAACAACACTACCTTTTAACAACGAAGCATGATCAAGCCAGTTGTTATTATAAGGCTTACCGTTATAGCTAACACTGTTGATGTATTTATTGCTTTCGCTGTTGTTTGGCGCGTTCAAAACAATTTTTTTACCGTTTTCCAGGTTTATGGTCATGCTTTTAAACAATGGTGTACCCAGCACATACTGGCCACTTGTTGGGCATACCGGGTAAAAACCCATTGCCGAAAACACATACCATGCCGATGTTTGGCCATTGTCTTCATCGCCGCAATAACCATCCGGGGTTGCATTGTATAATTTTTTCATGGCTTCGCGTACCCAATACTGCGTTTTCCAGGGTTCGCCGGCGTAGTTGTACAAGTAAATCATATGCTGGATAGGTTGATTGCCATGTGCATATTGCCCCATGTGTGCAATTTGCATTTCGCGCATTTCATGTATAATACCACCGTTGTATTCTTTATCACCAAATATTGGCGGTGCTATAAATACAGAGTCAAGCTTGGCAACAAACTTTTTGTTGCCGCCCATCAAGTTCACCAATCCTTGTATATCGTGAAAAACAGACCAGGTATAGTGCCAGCTATTCCCCTCAATAAACGAGCCTCCCCACTTATACGGACTAAACGGCGTTTCAAAACTGCCATCCTTGTTCCTTCCGCGCATAAAACCTGTTGATGGGTCAAACACATTTTTATAGTTCAGGCTGCGTTTTTTGTATACATCGATTTCAGAAGCAGGCCTGTTTAAAGCTTTACCCAACTGATAAATAGAAAAATCATCATAAGCGTATTCCAGCGTGCGCGCTACACTTTCACCTATCTTAACATCACGGGGTATATAATTTAAAGTATTATAAAATTCAACACCTTTACGGCCGGTTGCATTAGGTCCCTGGTTATTAGCGCCATGCAGCAGTGCCTCGTACAACTTATTGATATCATAGCCGCGTACACCTTTTAAATAGGCATCAGCTACTACAGACGCAGAATTGTTGCCCAGCATAATATCGGCATAGCCCGGGCTCGACCACTCGGGCAGCCATCCGCCTTCCTTGTAGGCATTAATTAACCCTTCCTGCATTTCTTTATCTATTGAAGGATAAACTAAATTCAAAAATGGATAAAGCGCCCTAAAAGTATCCCAAAAACCAGTACCTGCAAATAGATAACCGGGTTCGGTTTTGCCGGTATAAGGGCTCCAGTGCACAATCTTATTTTCTGCATTGATCTCATAAAGCTTGTTGGGGAAAAACAGCATACGGTACAGGCAAGAGTAAAAAGTATGTGTTTGCTCAACTGTACCACCGGAAACGGTGATATGGTTCAAGGTTTTGTTCCATACTGCTTTAGCCTTTTGTTTGGTAACATCAAAGCTGTCGTTACCAACTTCGTTCTTTAAATTAAGTTCTGCCTGCTCAAAACTGATAAATGAGGAAGAAACACGCAGGTGTACCTGCTCGCCGCCTGTAGTTTTAAAACCTATTACCGCAAGCGAACGTTTGGCATGCAGTTCAAGCGAATCGGTTAAAACGGTATCACTATAAGTGCGAGATACCGTAAACGGCTTATCTAAATAAATAACAAAGTAATTTTTAAAGTTCGGTAACGGGCCTCGGGCGTATTTGGTAGAATAGCCAATTATTTTTTTCTGTCCGGGAAGGATCTTTACATAGGAGGCTTTATCTAATGCATCTACCACTATAAATGAACTATCCGTTTTGGGGAAGGTAAAGCGAAATTGCGCACATCGTTCTGTAGGTGTGATTTCGGTGGTTAAATCATGATCGGCCAGATAAACGCTGTAATAATATGGTTTAGCAATTTCAGCCTTGTGCGAAAACCAACTTGCACGGCCCGCCTCTGTATTTTTAAAGTGTTTAGTTAAAGGCATAATAGAAAACTGTCCATAATCATTCATCCAGGGAGAGGGCTGATGGGTTTGCTTAAAACCCTGTATTTTATGGGCATCATAAGTGTATATCCAACCATCGCCCATACGGCCTGTTTGCGGTACCCAAGTATTCATACCCCAGGGCAAGGCAATAGCAGGATAAGTATTACCATTGGATAGATCGTAATGAGAATCTGTACCCATTAAAGGATTTATCCATTCAACCGGGTCGGTTATCTTGCTTGTGTTCTGTGCGAACGAGGGCGAGGTTAGTATGATGAAGACAGCAATAAGTATTTTTTTCATTGAATAAATTTTCTTTTATGCTTGTAAGCCTGTTCAAATTTAATTCAGTTATTTCTACATGCTTCTTTTATCCCATAAAAAACAGTGATAATGCTATGTTTTTTATTGAGGTGCAATTCAAACACCAAATTTATAATGCTAAAAGAAGCATTATAAATTTTGAGGGATATAAATTTAAACAGGCCCTTAAGTTTCTTGAAATCAACTAAAAACCTCCTTTAGTCCTTGTAAAACATTTAGGTTAATTCTTTTTATTTAAATGGATCTGGTAACTAAAGGCCGTTGGTTTTGCATAAACACTAAAGGGCGTTGGTTTTGCATAAACACAGTATTGTTCCAATGGCCGCGGACCGCAGCCGTTTGAGCCTACGCCCAAGGTTTTATGGCTGATACATAAAACCGTCCCGCTGCTTTTTGGCAAGTCAATCCTATATGCCACCGGTTCCATTTCTTCATCGCTGTAAGGAAGAGCAGATATCTGTAACATAGCTGTATCGCGTTGTATGGTTAAGCCTAAACCTTTGTCAGAACTTAGTTTGGCCCAGCGCACATCTTCGTGGTTACCACATTCCATTGGTTTTTCGTAAGGAGTGAGCTGCTGGTTCACACTGCTGGAATAGTGCCCAACATCAAAGCCGCTTTTCCTGTCGCCATAGTTTTCCATAGGGCCACGGCCCATATAATCAAACTTGTCCAAATCTTTACTTAAAAACATGCGCACGCCCAACCTGGCAAGCACTAAATTTGGATCGCTGTTGACAAAACTTACGTTATTTGCAGCATTGATGACACCGTCGCCATATATGGTATAGGTTATCTGATGGTGAACAACAAAATTTTGTTTACCGGTTCCGGTCAAGCTTACTTTTATTTCAGCTTCGGTAGGGGAAACCTGTCTGCTTTTTACATCGTCAGTTACCCATGATATTGTTTTAAAACCATATTTCACCCAATCGTTGTACGCCCACATATCGTCTTTCTGGTGTGGCGCACGCCATAAATGCAGCATTGGGCCGCCATTGTCCCTCAATATATTCTCGCCGCCGGTTTCCATCTTTGTAAAAGTACCTTTTGCTTTATCAAAGTCAAGGTCAAAGCCTTTTCCTTTTATGTTGATGATATCTTTTGTGTCTGCCAAAGTCAATGTGCTGCTTGATTGTTTTTTAACAGCGGGGATAGCTATCGGCAGTTCCAATTGCTGGGCAGCAACTTCAAAACCTTTTTTAGCCCATGATTGATCTTTCAACAGATCAAAGGAAACCCTGAGGAAATATTCATCGCCTGGTTTTGGGTCGATTTTAAATGGTATTTTAACATCCTGCTCTGCACCTGGCTTAATTTCATCCAAGGCAAGATTACCAGACGATACAGGTGTGCCGTTCTCACTAACTTCCCATTTCGCTTTTAATCCGTTCAGGTTGATGAACTGGTAACGGTTTTTAATAGTAACGATGCCGTTCTTCAGATCTTTAGGATGAATACTAACCCATTGATAAGCATGTTTCAGCTCCGGATAATGTGGTTTAGGCGAGCGGTCTGAGAACACAACCCCTTTATGTATGAAGTAACGGTCATTTGGATAGTCGCCAAAACCACCTCCATAAGCGATGATTGGATGCTGAGGATCCCGGTTATTATAGAGGCCCTGATCCTGCCATTCCCAAATAGCGCCACCCAATAATTGCGGGTATTTGTCAAACAAATCGTTATAAATATCAACAGAACCCATAGAATTAAACATGGCGTGCGCATATTCGCAGAGATAGAATGGCTTCGTGAGCGTTTTGTCATTGGCCTTTTTCTCCAGATCACCAACTTGGGTGTACATTTCGCTGTCTATATCGGCCGGGTTTTTAGCCCCTATTCCGAAGCCTTGATAGTGGGTTGGGCGCGTTGTGTCGATAGACTTAATGCTTTTTAATATTGCCAGGAAGTTGGAGCCGCCACTTCCACATTCGTTTCCTAAAGACCAGATGATGACCGATGGATGATTTTTGAAATTCTCTACATTGGCAACATTCCTGTCAATCAGCGCAGCCTTGATCCTTGGTTCTTCGTTAAACTGGTCCCAGGCGCCGTGGCATTCCAGGTTGGCCTCGGCAACAAGGTAGATGCCATATTCATCACACAGCTCATACCATCTTGGGTCATCAGAATAGTGGCAGGTACGCACATGGTTACAGTTGGCCTGTTTAATAAGTACAATATCCCTGATCATTTGTTCCTCGGTAATTGCATGACCGTCATCAGGCCAGTTTTCGTGACGGTTCACGCCTTTTAATTTGATCGGTACGCCATTAACCAAAAACAGCCGTCCTTTTATTTCTATCTGGCGGAAGCCGGTACGTGAAGACAAGGTTTCAACAGTACGATTTCCATCATTAAGGGTGATTACTGAAGTATAAAGTTTCGGCGTTTCTGCCGTCCATTTTTCCGGGTTGTTTACGTTAAAGCTTACATTAACATTTACCTCTTCGCCTGGTTTCAGCGATGGTATCGCCTTTTTAACTGTAGCTCCCGATACTAAGGTTGTGCCGTTATACAAAGAAACTTTTAGTTCATGGGCTTTTATCTCCGTGGTGCCGTAATTTTTCACTTTCGTGCCAACTACTACTTCTGCATTACGAAATTGTTTATCAAAGTTGGTTTTGATAAAATAATTCCTGATGTGTTCCTGCGGTGCGCTCCATAAAGTAACGTTCCTGAAT
>JAABVA010000566.1_pt1 | contig 46311 bp, 39 predicted proteins | sample 5560331 | NCBI WGS metagenome assembly JAABVA01 (sample SAMN12812661, study PRJNA571458) | rock metagenome | isolation source: Antarctica rocks | place: Antarctica: Victoria Land, Mt New Zealand sud | collected 2016-01-07 | reverse complement strand
GGTCGCTCGACGGCGCCGTGCGCCAGGAAGTAGTAGAACTCCCCATCGGGGCCGCCATTCACCCCCTTATCGCCGTTTTCGCCGTCGTTCGACCAATTGTTTTGCGTGACAAGCGGAAAGCCAACGGCGCCAAAAGCGGCTGCCACGAGCCCGGAACAATCGAAATGGATGGGGCCCGCGTGAAAAGTCTGATATGGGGCGCCATTGTGGGTCAGCGCTGCCGCTAGCGCCCGTTGCGCCAGTGTCGTCGGGGGACCATCAAGGGCCAGCGTTGTTCTGACGGGTTGCCCATTGGAGGCGGTGCCCAGTGCGCGCGTCGGCGGTCCTTGCACCATCGTATTATTCCCGCCCGCGCCTGTTGACCCATTGCCTGTGCCCGTGCCACCACCGTTATCCCCCGATCCGAGCGTGATAAGAGTAGCGTACGCTGTACCACTGCCCGATTGCAGCCCAATCACGCCAGGGTCTTGGCCTTGTGGAGCGGCCACGACCGTATACTGATGCGATGGTCCCACCCACTGTCCACCCCCGCTCACCGTCCCGCGCAGTTCGATGACGGCGCCGACGGGCAACGACGACGACGACGCCTGGTTCACGGCCAAGGTTGGTTGCGCCTGCACCGTTAGCGGCGTCGTCACCTTTGCATTATTGGTCGGGTCGAAGGCCAGGAACGGCACGGTCTGGGGCAGGTCGTTCTTATCGGCTGTTAGGACGGGGTATGCCACCGACCCGAGATACGGGAACTTGTTCCCTGGCGCCCGCCCGTAGACCAAGCCTAACGTGCAGATCCATTGAGAGCCCCACTGGCAGAGATAGCTACACGAGGATATGTAATACCGCGTGACGCCGCGCCCCTTGCGCACGCCTGGCATATCGACCAACGTGCCCACACGGTACTTGTCGGGATCAGCGATAACAATGACCGACGCCGTGGCCGCCCCGCTCGCGTATTGATCGAGGAGGGTCTCGGCTAACCACTGCGCCCCCGCCCGTGACAAGAGCCACGGCGCGGTAATGACCAGCGGTCGCGTGCCCAACTGCGCGGCCATACCGGCGGTATCGGCTGGATTGGACGGCGCTTTGCCCGAGGTCTGCGTCGTCGGGAACGGTCCCCAGCGTACCTCGACGCTGGTGACAAGGCCCGTATCACCCGTGCCTAAATCGGCGTGTAGGACATCTTCAAGGGCGATCTGTGGGATGTACTTTTGTCGTGGTCGACCCAGGGCGTCTATCGCGCCGAGGAAGCCCATGCGCCGGTAATGGCCGTACCCATTTTCGTCAAAGTAGAACTCAAGGGCACTCGACGCGAGCACTTGCTGGACCGGAGCACTCCACGTCTGCTGATCCGGGTTGGCCATCGTCGATTGGGCGATGGAGGGATAAAGACCTGTACCACTGTCGGCCACCGGGTCAAAGGTGATGTACGCCGGGTTGTAGCCCACGGCCCGCGCTGAATAGCGGACGATCTCGGCGCCGGCCATATTGCGCATACCCGCGAAGGCGAGCGCCAACACGTCGCCGGCACTCTGCCTGCCGACCTCCCATTTTTTGTAGGGACCACGGCATCTGAGCGTCATCAGACGCCCTTGCGCCGGGTCATGGATCTCGTGACACTCAGCGACATAGCCCGCCCAGGCGCCCGCCCACACGTTGAGACGATTGCGCAGCCGCACGGTCACGGCGTCCATGGCCTGCGGCGCGACGGTATCCATGAGCGCGCCCGTGGGGTCGTGAAACGCGAGCGTCGCCTGGCTGGATGTGTTGGTCGTCGCCAGGAGGCCCTGGAACTCGGAGAGCGTGCGCAGTTGCCACGAGAGCGTGTCGGGTTGGCCGCGCTTGCCCCTGTCCGGGTTCTTCCTGGAAAGAGTTATGTCATATGATGGATTGAAACTCCACGTCCCCATAATTGCGCCGTCCTTTATTTAGTGCAGCAGCGGAGGAGCGGCGGCGGCGGCGCTCGGTGACGGTGCTCGTTCCTCGACTTCGAGTGTGACCTGCAACGCCATCTCCGCGACAGTCATATAGGCCGCGACGGTCTTGTGCAGCTCACACACCATCGCGGATTGAATGCCGTTGAACTCGATCAACGCCGAGGCCGCCGTCCGGATAGCCGTCCAATCGGGCGCCTCCCCGCGCTCGACCGCCTCCTGCTGGCTGCCCAAGAGCCGCCACAAAAAGTAGTAACGGGGCTCCATCACCTCACGGTGGCCCTGCTCCAGCTCACGCAACCGCTCTTTCAGTGCCTGCCCCTCGGCCAGAAGGTGCAGCCGCTCGGCCGTTACCACCTGCGCCCGGGGGACGCCGTTCATCGTCTCAATCGTCATGTGTGCGATTCCTTCGTCTCTGTGTGCCGGCTAACGCCGGATAGGGCCACCCAAATGGCCGGGGAACGTGGGGATGCCCGGCGCGGGCGGCGTCCTATCGCTAGGCCCATAACTTGCGGTGCCAACATGCTTCTTGGATGTGTCAATGGCATGGACGCTGTGCGTCGTCTGCGTATGCGCGATCTGGTGGCCCGACTCGTTCTTGACCGTGACCGTCACGCCGATCTGGCCCTGTAGTTTCTGCGCGGCCCCGTACACGGACGCGCCGTAGTGCTGGGCCTGCGCGTTCGGATGCGGGCCACCATTATCCATGGCAAGTGCCCGATCCCAACGCCCCCCCGCTTGTTTCGACGCGAAGTTGGCCGCATCATAGTCAGCCATGCCCAGCGCGGCGATCCGCGGATTGAGCGCGGCGGCATGCCAGTTCGACGCCGTGACCGTGCCATCGCCCAACTGTTGTGACGCTTGATTGAGATATTTGACCGCCGCGCCAGGATCCGTGAATTGCCCGAGGCCGTAGCCGCCGTCGCTACTGACCAGCTTGGGGTCAATCATGCCTGTCTTGGTGTTCGTCGCTTCTTGTTTAGCCTGAGCTAACAAAATGGCGAGCGGGACTCCTGTTTTTGTCGCCGCCTGCTCCAGAGATACGAAGTCCTGGGGCTCGACCATCGCCCCCTTGCCCGGCCCGCCACCGACCCACAGACCCGTGTCGCGCCCCTGGAGCAGCGTGCGCTCGGACACGGCGCCGAAGCGCTTGTCGCCCGATGCGTCGTACCCGATCGCGCCGAGGTCGATGCCACCGTCGGAACCAATGCCGGCGGGGCCAGTCCCTAGACGAGGCGCGGACACTTCGGCGCGATTCGCCGCGTCCTGCGCCGCCTGGTTGGTGTGCGAGAGCTGAGTGAGCGGCTGCTTATTCAAGGCGTCAGCCAGCGCCTTCGCGGCATCGTCGCCTCCACGGACCAGGGCATTGGCAGCCTGCTCCCCCTTAATTTTGAGTTGGTCGCCCGCCCCCGTGATGTCGTTGGCGGCGTGCGTGGCAGCTTTGGTCAACTCATCGAAGTTGTGTGGCCCCGGCGCGTTGGGCGCGTTCTCTTTCTTGGTCAGGCTATCTTCATACTTCTGCGCGGCGCCGGGCCCCTCGGACACGAGTTTACGCGTAAAGACATCAGCTTGATGCGAGTCCATCTTAGAGAAGTCGAAGCCAGCCGCCGACATGGCCTGCTGCGCGACCTGGACACCACCCGTGCCCACATCGTATCTTTTGGCAAGATTGGCGTATGAGTCTAGGAGTTTGGCGGGGTCCTGCGTGGCAGCCTCAAACTGCGCCGGATTTAAGCCAAGTAGCGCGCCCTGTGCAAGCGCCGTCGTGCCTGTCGCGCCAATGGCGCCCGACATGGCTTGCGCGATGTCAATTTTCGTCCCTGATTGGTCCGTCAATGCCTGAGCCGCGGCCAGTCCATTGACCGAAATCTGACCGATGCCTGCCGCCTGATTGAGATGGACAATACCCTCTGTCAGTCGGGCGACACTGACACCACTCTGTCGGGCCGCTTGGTCGAGTTGTGCGAAGTAGTCGCCGACCTGATTGCCAGACATACCCGATTGCATCAGCGAGCCAGTTAGGGAAGTCGTCTGGTCGAGGCCAATACCGCCAACCCGTGCCAAGGACATCGACGCGGTAAGCCCGGCGCCTAATTGACCGGACTGCACACCCATGTCACCCAGTTGACGAGCAGCGGCCACGCTATCGGCCTCATGGTACATCATCGACCATCCGACATTTTGCGCCGTCGTCAATTCTGACGATGGCGTGACGCCGGTGGTCGTGCCCACGGAACCCGCAAGCCCTTGTTGCTCGCTCGCATACTTGCTTTGCAGGGCATTGACGCCCAGCCCGATGCCAGCCGCACCTCCGATGATACCGGCGCCAATAGCCAGGGGCGCGCTCACTAACTCCATCAGGGGACGCGCCAACGCGCCCACAAGGTCGCCTGTCGCGCCCATGCCCGCAGCCGACGCGGCGCCCTGGATGCCGCCCGTGACCATGCCCACGCCACTCCGCGTCAGGGCTTGGGCGAACCGCTCACCCAGTTGCGTGCCCGCCCGGTCCTGCTGCGTGGTGTCGTTCGTTGAAGCGCCAGGCTGACCGAATGGCGACAGCGGCGTTGACGCGGGAGCCAGGCCATACCGCGCGGCATTGGACACGGGGACGCCGGGTAGCGCGCCACTAGGCACGGATGCGGGCGCCGTTGGCTGGGCCTGCTGGGCCTGCTGGGCCTGACGGGCCTGCTGGGCCTCCTGCTGCCGCTGGCTCTGCTCGGCCTGCCGCGCCTGTGCTTCCTGGAACTGTGCCAGCAGCGCGGGGATAGGCTGCCCCGCCGCCTGTGGATTGGCGCTCGTGAAATCCATCGCCTGGCCGGTTATCTGCGCCCCGCGCTCGGCGATCTGCTGTTGTAGCGCGGGGACACCAGGGACGACGGCCGCGATGTCAGCCTGGGGTAACCCACGCACGATGTTGGCGGCGTGTGGATAATCAACGGTCGTGCCCAGCGCGGACCCGAACGCCACATTGACTTGGGACGCCATGTCCGTCTTGAGTTTGCTGAGCGTGGCGTCGGCCTCTTTGGCCGCCGCTGTCAATTCCTGAAGTGTTTACAGCGCAGGGTCGGCATTGACCGATAGATCAATGGAGGCGCCTTCGTTCTCACTCATTGGTCACCCGTAGAAGGGTTAAGGCCGGTGCGTCAGGTGCGCCGGCATGTCGCGTATGTCAATGCTACTGAACTGGATAATGGGACGCGTTCTCGGCCAGCGCGGTCGTGCGCTCGGCTATGACGAGGGTCGCGCGCGCGTCCACCTCCTCCTGAGTCATCTGCAACAGCGGCCCCATTACCTGCACCGTGGCCGCGATCTCCTCGATGACAGGCCCAAGCACCCGCCTAAATGAGCCTAGCGCGCAGACGCCCGAGAGAACAATATCTTCCACATCCTTCCAGACGACCACGTCGCCGGGCTCCGGCGTCCGCATGCGGTTGGCTAGAGCCCACAACTCGCGCAACGCCTCGGCGATCTCGCCATCGGCCGCGCTCGCTGTCTCCCCCATAGTCAGTCGCATGCGCTCCATGTATCCGATCGTGGCCGTCCGCATCGCGCTCACGGCGGCGACGCGCTCGGTCGCCCGCCTCTCCTCGGCCAGGAAGTCGGCCACGACCTGCTCAGGTTCAACGTCTGCCATTGTTACTCCTCACCCCGCGGCTCACCATCGGGGCTGACCGCGTGCGGATCGCCGCCCGACTCCTCGGCTAATTGCGAGAGGAGTATCGCGAGCGGGACGCCTGTCTTGCGCGATGCCTCGGACGCTGCATGGACGATGTTGGGTTTCAGGGACACAGCACCATACGTCGTGACTGACGCCTTATCCTCGTGCACCATGACGTTACTCCTCTCGTACGCCGCCGTGCGCGGCTCACCACTGATGATCTTGCGCCGTATAAAGTCGGCGGCTGACGTGCAGTTGCTTTCTATGGCCCGCCGGTCGAGTTCGTCGCGCTCCGTTTCCGACAGCAAAATGCTGAAACTAATAGCGCGTGGAACGTGCAGTCGCTGCCGCCCCCGTCGCCGTGGTGGCGCTTCGGTTGTCATGCTCCTTGCCTCCTCGTGCGGACTGGTTTAGGCAAAAAGAAACGCCACGACCCGTCCCTATCGTGGCGTTTCTTTTGGACAATAAAAAAGACTGCGATTACAACGAATCACAGCCTTGAGGGCACGCTTTGCCACCCTCAACGTACCCTTTTGGAAAGTTTATGTCAAAACACGATTGACCCATTGACCCATCCATAAGCAAGAGGCGTGGCACGTCTGCTAACTCGCGTCCTCCCTGTCCACGCACCACGCACGCACGGTCGCCAGCGCGGTATCCCGGTGCTTGCCGACAGTGGGGTGACTCATGTGCAAGTGCCGACCGACCGACCGCAACGACAGCCCCCGATGGTCGACCAAGTAGACGATGCCATAGAGTTGCGGATGCTCTTCTTGGAGCCGTGCCAGGGCCGCTGCTTTCCGCTCCTGGTCGAGGTCGGCCAGCTCGTCATGCTCCCCATCAACGCCGACGTCAGGCCCGTCCTCCTCGCGGCCAGCGATGGCCCGTAGCGCCTGGCGGGTCATTGCCGGTCGTCCGTCGCGGGCCAGTTCACGGCGGCTGTGCAGCTTGAGTATGCTATGGGCCGCGTCGTTGCTCATGTCTTTAGCCATGGGGCCGGTCTCCATTCATGATAAGGCCCGCCCGCTTGAGGCTGGCTCGAACGTTCGCCAGCATAAATGCCCGCCGTGGCGCTGCTGGACGCTCCAGCCGGCTTTGCGAGCAGTGTGGATGAGCTGCTGCAGGTCACTCATGACGCCCGTACCTGGGGCTTCTGCGCGGCGCGTATCGCCTGGATCGCCGTGTTCAAGCTGACAGCTTGGGCATGGTCGCCGCCGGCGACATCGGGATGCGTCAATTTCGCGCCGGCGCGGTAGACCGCCTCAGCTGCCCACAAGGGGGCGTCAGGCAGCAGATAGAGCGTACGATAGGCCGAGGACGCCGGCGCGTCTGGCGCGTCCTGGGCGCGTTCATCGTGCCGTTGCTGGCCGTTGCGCTGGGCCGCATTCCATTCTTGCTGCGAGGCCCACGCGTCGGCCCACCGTTGCAAGCGCTCGATCGAATAGCGTGGGAGCGTCCACTCACGCGCGTCGCCATCGTAGCGCAGGCCGGTGACATGGTTGAACGTCCGTTTAAGGTCGTTCTTGGCATCGGCCCACAGGTCGGTGTCGGCCGTGATCCACCAAAAGCCGATGCGTCCGTCGGTGCGCTCGCGGGCGAAAAACGTCAGGTTGTGTTGCCTGTCGTGAAAACTCATACACAAAGCCTCAGATTATGTCGTCGGGGAATCAAGCGGAGTCCCCGACCAATCGCCACAGATGGTCGCCTCGACCTCAGCCGGCACATGATGTAAGACGGTTTCCATACCGCTCCGCATCGCCTCCATGACCCAGGCGCGCGCTTCCTCAGCCTGGTCGCGGTCACACTCGACCACGATCTCGTCATGAACCACGTTAATCGGCACCGCGGACGAGACACTATCCCGCGTCTCCCCTAACAGTCCGAGCGCGGCCTTGAGGCCATCGGCGCCCGATCCCTGGACAGGGCTGTTCAACTTCTGGGTGAAGCTCGTGATACCGGACCGTCGCCGACCCGCAACCGTATAGGTGTCGAGCGTACCGTCCGGCTGGCTGCGATGCCATGCTTTTAAGCCACGGTAGGTGTCAAAGAACTTGCCGCGTACAGCGGCGGCTTCCTCCAAGGACCACTGCACCCCGTACTCGTGTTTAGCGTAGGCGCGCAGTCCCTCAGCGCCCATGCCGTATAACAGACCGAAGTTGACGGCCTTGGCCGCCTGGCGGTCGCCTTTGGTCACGTCCGTCTTGCCAAGCACCGTGCGGGCGGTCACCGCGTGCAAGTCGTCGCCACGCTGAAATGCCTCGATGAGGCGCGTGTCGCCGGCGATCTCGGCGGCCAGGCGCAGCTCGATTTGAGCGTAGTCGGCCTTTATCAGGACACGGCCCTCATCCGGTCGGATACACGCCCGGTACTGCTTGTCGCGGGGCACCTGCTGAAGGTTTGGATTGCGGCAACTCATGCGCCCAGCGTCCGACCCTAACTGGAGCAGGCCAGCGTGGATACGAGCGGTGCGTGGGTTGACCCACTTGAGGTAGTCCGCCCCGTAGGTACTGGCCCGTTTCGCCGCGTCACGATGGCGCAGCAGCAACGTGGCGAGGGGTTCGCCGGCCTCGGCTAGTTCCAGTAGCGCCGCCTCATCGGTGGACGTAACCGTATGCCCACGCCCACGTAGCAGCGCGGCCACCTGGGGCGAACTCCCCCAGTTGACGCTACTGCTACCCTCGAACAGTCCGCCCGTGCCTGTGGCCTCTGTCAGTTCCTGCTCTACATCGGCCTGCTCGACCCTCACGGCATTCGCCAGTGGCGTCCAGGCGGCCGCATCAAACGGCACGCCCGTCTGCTCGATCCAGGCGATAGTCGGGAGAGCGCGCATCTCTACGTCACACACACGTTGCAGGCCCGCGCTATCCACCTCGTCGCGTAAGCGGACCGCCAGCGCGGGAAGGATAGCAGCGTCACGCGCCGCGTAGCTAAGTTGCTCCTGGCGCAGTGGACCCGACCAATCCGACTTCTGCTCCGTCTTGTCGATCGTGAGGCCGAGCGCGCGTTCCGCGACGGCGGCCAGATTGTGCTTGAGCAGCGTTCCGGCACCCAGGAGCTGCGACGCCAGCATGGTGTCGAAGAGCCGCCGCCCTACGGGCATCGACAAGCCGGCGCTCTCCAGGAAGCGCAGGTCAAACTTGAGGTTATGCCCGACCAACAGCGGCCCATCACCTTGTAGGAGCGGGGCTAGAAGGCGTGGGTCAAGCGCGAACGCGTCGAGCATGTAGACGACTTCCGGCGTCGCGATCTGGATCAGGCGGAGGCGGTCAGTCAGCGCGTCTAAGCTTGTCGTTTCCGTGTCTATGCCCACCACCGACGCCCCTCGGACATCGGTCAGCATATCTTCAACGTCACGGGCCGTCTTCAGCATGGTGTAAGGCGCCACCGGCGCTTCGTCGCGGACCACCTCCGGTTTAGCGATGGCGGTATCCGTGGGACGCGCCTGACCCGTGCGACACGGTTTGCACATCCACCCGTCAGGAGTTAGCTCACCGCACCCCCCGGAACAGGGGCGTAAGGCGCGAGGCGGCGAGTCGATGGCCGTACTCGAAGTAACCTCAGTAACCTCAGTAACCTTTTCCACCCCATCCTGTATGCACGCGTGCGTGTGTTATGCACGCGTGCGTGTGTGCGCCCGCGTGCGCGCGTACGTTGGGGACAGAAAGGTTACTGAGGTTACTGAGGTTACTTCCATTACTCGGGTTTACTGGCATGGCATCGGGGACCGAGGGCGCCTTATCGTGCGGTGTGGGACGACCGCCTGGTGTCGTGGGCGCGGATTTCTGCAAACGCCATAACTGCCTGTTGTCGATGATGGCCCCTTTAACCACGCGATAGGCCCCAAACACACGGTCTTTCATCCGGCCCAGATATACCCCTAAAGAGGTACGCTGCCCTCGTTCCGTCGTTGAGCGTCCCAACGAGAGGCCGTCGACGGCCTCGGCGATGGGAAAAAGTTCGGCCGTGCCCACTTCCGTATCCTGGAACGCTGCCCACCAGGCGGCAATCAGACGGCGCTGTACAGCGCCTTCCGTATCAGCGGACTCATAAAACTCGTGGGCGTTGCCCAAGAAGCCTGGTATCGAGGCGACGTTGAGAATGCCCCCCATGATCCGTGACCATGCCTCGAAGCTACCCAGCGTCCTTTCTCCCCGCGGTCGGCCTTCGGCGAGCCAGGCGTTCACAAGCGTGAGTGCGGCCCCTATCAAGGAGCCTCGGACGCTTTTTGCCCATTCTTTGAGCGCCGGTTTACGGAAACACGATGTTTGCCGCTCCCACGGACGGTCTTGCTGCGGATTAAGCCGTATGCGCACTGAGCGGCGCGCGATCTCCGTGCTAACGGCGATATTGTTCGCCGTGCAGAGCCAGACGCACCGTACTGGATAGCGCACGATGCGGCTCTGCCCCAGGATACGATCGCTCCACTCTGGCATCGTCAACGCCGCGGCCAAATCCGGTGAGGTGAAGGTGCGCACCAGGTTATCAATCTGGATGGCGCCCGGCGCATTGCCCAGCGCGGCTGTCAACCGTTTTCGCCACTCGTCGTCATCATTGGCGGGTGACATGACGTGTGTGGACGCGCCCAGGGCAGGTAGGAGTAGCACATCGGCTAGCAAGCCTTTCCCACTACCCGGCGTTGGAGCGTCGATAAGATGAAGTGGTGTACTGCCCGCGATCATATCGCGCACGAAGGGTAGTAGGAGCAAAGAAACGGCATGGGCGCGCTCGGCCTCACTGATGAACGGGAAGTCACCGAGCAATTCAGTGACGAGAAATTGACGCGCCGCATCCACGTCCGCCTTCGTTGGGCGTGCAGGCACTGCTGGCAGCGTCAGTCCCGGAGGCGGGTCGTAATAGATGCGCGCGGACGGATGATAGCCTGGCGTCGTTAGGAGATCCCCGCCGGGCGAGAAAATAGGAGCCTGGACGATGCGCGTTAGTGCGGGGAGGGGTCGCTTTTCCGACGGCGTTGCTAACATGTCGCGCATCACGTCCAGCGGAGGGCGTGCGTCCACCTCGCCGATAAGCCCCGTTGTCCTATCCTTTTTCCATTGATACCAACGGGCGACACGCGCAACCTCATGCCGCAAACCGTGGTCGTCCAGCGCCTCAACGTCCAGGCGTCCTGTCCCATCGCGCACCAGCCGCACCGGAGTTCCAGCGTACTCAAAGAACCGGGGTGGTGTATTGGCCTCTCGGAGCGCGTTCCACGCGGCGACCGTCACAATCGGTAGCGCTTGGATACCCGCATCAATAGACGGGAGACCTGGCGCATCAGGTGGGGGCGCACTCGACGTATGCGGTGTGGATGATCGTCCAAGCCCGAGCCACGCCACCAGCGCCTTCACCACGGCTTGGTCACCGAGTTGTTCGGCCAGCGCGGGCACTCCGATGACGTTAGCGCCGTCGGAGATCTTGCGCGCCGTGCTCGCGACGCACTGGCCGCGCCGCTTGGACCACTCCGGGTCGCCGGCCGCCTGGGCCACCCCCTCGATAAAGTCGCCCGCCTCCTCGACGCTCCATGCGGCGCGCAGCAATGCCCCGGCCAGCGCCAGGCTGAGGTGATTGCGCGCGCCTTCACTCCAAAAACGGACCAGCAATGCCCCGGCGGCAATCCAGCGCACCGTGCGCTCCAACTCGGCCACATCGACCGTCGCGGGATCGCCATCATCTCCCCACTCGATAGGTTCGCCGCTGGGGTGGACGGAACCTGGGAATACCGTTTGGCTGCCGGTCGAGCGTAGTTCGACCAGCATTGCTTTCTCACCCGGCTCACGCGGAGCGCCGGGCCACTTAAACTGTGTGGTCTTGGGCAGGTCATTGGACGAGCGGTAGAGCCAGTGCGAACGGCGCTTCCCGGCGCGACCGAACACGGCGCCCGTACGGGGTAGCCATAGCGCTCCGAGCGCCACGGCCTCGTCAGTATCGAGGTCTACATCTATCAAACCGCCGGACGGTTTTCCTTGCAAGACGCCGACATTTGGCCTAGTCCCGTTTTGCTTAAAGACCGCTGGAAGATCTTTAAGCCCCAGATCGAGGTTCTGCCAACCGTCAATGACGGGATCTTTACGCTTCTCAGGAACGGGAACGACCTTCCAGCCGCGGCCAACGTAATCCCGCGCTACATCAAGGATGGTCGGGCTATTCACCACCACTCACCTCGTCGAGGGGCCAGTATAGCAGGCCACCGGAGCCGCGCCGTGGTGTCGTAAACGTCCTCAGTATTAGGCGCAAGTCGTCGTCGATGTCCACATCAGGGAGCCAGCGATCTTCCTCTGTGGGGGCCGTAGATGCGTTCGGCAACGCGTTGGCATTGGATGCACATATCGGCTGTGGGCGGAGTAGCCGAGCGTTGGCTGTCGCGGTCATTGCCGCACCGGGGGCCGTGGCCGTGTTAGAATGGGGGTAGAGCATATGTCAGTCTCCTGTGGTGGGGGAAAGCCGTGAGGCTCGATGGGGTTAAGGGGGCGACCGCCTGGCAGGGTGGTCGTCCTTCTCTTTGTTGGGGCGCACGCGTCTCTCGACGATGTTGGGGCGGCTTGTACCGCGCTCCAGTCGTGGTAGGCGCGATGGTTGGCACGGGCATCATGGCCGCCCTCCCTTGATCCGATTACGTTCCGCGCGCAGGAGGGCTGTCTGGACGGTCGCCGATAACCTGCTGAGGGCGCCATCGACATCGGATGCGTTGGCGTTGATAGCGGGGCTAGCAACAGCCCCTAAGTGGGCTACGGTGGAGGTGTGACGCGGGCGGTTCATGACGCCACGCTCGCTGTGGTGTCGGCTAGCGCGTTAATGGCGCTGACGGGTACACGCCATGAGCGTCCTATTTTGCGGCTCCCTGGCAGGTACCCCGCTTTAATCCAGGTTATGACCGTGGAATAGGGGGCATCCAGCATGTGCGCTGCCGTTTCGACGCGGACGGTGAGGGGTTCTGTCGTGCGGGTTGGTGTCACGTCCTTGCTCCTTTCTACAGTTACTGCTGAAATCGCGTAACCGTTACTAGAAGCGTAGATCGTGAACGAGCGGAAACATTCAAGTGGGCAAAGTATTATTTAGCAGCAAACATTCTGCGGCCAGTGGCGCTTGTGATGGATAGGCTTGACGTTAGCCTGGTCACCTGCCCCGTTTGGGGAGTTCCCGATTATTGGCTATGCAATAGGCGTGAATGGCGGCCGATAGAGCGCCGGTCGTTGTGATCTTGGTCACCATTCTCTCTCGCGCGCTAGTGAATCGGGGGTGTATTAAAATCCCTTCATAGTTGATACGCTCAGGCCCCGTATGGAGGTCGTATCCAATTTTCCCAAGGCTCAATTGTTCGTCTTGGTGTTGATTGCGCTTCTGTACCGTTTTACGGCTTGCTCGTCGTGCCAGACGCAGCGCTTGTTTCTCGTTCTCAAATAAAGCACGCTCTACCTTGTTAGCGGCAAGTTGCAAGGACGTTGTAATGTCGCGCTGCCGCTCAAGATGCGCCGATCCCTCGTCATCTAGACGCAGGATAAAGGGCCATGGATAGCACACAGAGATGTCGTGAGCATGGTGTATCTCGTCCGGTGAAAGCAATAGGTGAGCTAGCAACAGATTGTAGTGTTTATTCAAGCGAAGCTTGCCGGGAGTAAATAGGCCAATCTCCTTGCGCAAGACGTTAATAGCAGCCTGAAAAACCTCGTGACCTTCGGAGGGCATTTCGACAGGCTTGGGTTTGCTGGGCCACACATCAACGGGGATGAAAGGTTTTTCGTTAGCACACGCTAACGTAATGACCAATTGCTCGTAGTCGCCCATCATGCTCGGCACATGGATAGGGCCGCCGCCTTCACTCCGTCGCTGAATTGCTAAGGCTTCCCCCCTTACTCTCTGATAAAGGTGTTGGTGTATGGGGCGCCATATGTCATTTTCGCGCAGAGCAATAAAGGCTTTAGTACGCCACACCGTTTTTATGTGGATGTCTAAGCGCTTGTCCTGGTCGGCGCGGACTTCCGGCTGTAGACAGACGGTGATGGTATCAGAGTGGAAGACGCGCAAATCCTCCATAGATTCGATCGCCTGTGCTACTCTCTTATTAGGCATCGGCCGCCTCCACGGTTCGCTGCTTAGAGGCGGCCAGCCTGCTACGAACGGGCTGGCCCCTCGCTATTAATAGAATAATTGTACTACGAAAGCAGCGCTGACTGGTGTGCCTATTCACCCTGTTTGCTAAACGCCACCCTACCATGCTACGATAACGTCACTCCATTGGTCCGCGTCCTCCCACGCCCTTCGGCTACCTCTCGCGCCACGCGCCCTACACATTCCTACCGGAATTGTGCCGACTAACAGAGAGGATAGACATGATGCATCCCGACATCGCGCCTCTACGCGCTCTCGACGCCTTCCTCGCCCACGAGCCCGATGATCCTGAGTGCTGGCTGTCCACCGAGGAGGCGCATACGCTCGTACACCAGGCACTCGTCAAGCGCGATCAACGCCGGCACGTCAGCCAGACGCTTGAGGCCGAGGTTTTGCACAAGCGTCTATGCCTCGCGTATCATCAAACGGGCGGCTACGTCAGCACGCAACGCGGTCGGCAGTTCTACCACGGCTATAGCCTCTGGAATGCGGTCCGCAGCCTCTGCCAGGGTGAGCCCTAACGTTATGGGCGGCGTGTACTCGCAGTCATATGTGGGCTTGGTCGAACGACCCTTAGAGTGACGCGGCGTAAGCCGCGCTAGTCAGTCTAGTGGCTCGATACAGGGGTGGGGCGCCGTGGCAGCGGTGGGCAAGCGCTTACAGCGCTGACCTGCCGGGAAATGCTGGGTCGCTCGCAAACAAACTAGGCATGAGTTGATCGACGAACGAGTCGAAATTATCAGCCAGAATAGATTGTACTCCCTGGTCGGTCAGTAATTCCTGTACCTCCGCGATGCCAGCTGGCGCATCAGGCCCGCGCTGTTGTCCTATCACAACAAATGCATCAACGTTTCCTGTTTCTCGACGAACATCATTGACCCGAAGTCCAAGCGTGCCCGCTCGATCAAGCTTCTTTGGACGATCAAGGGGACCAAACCATAAACCTTGAAACAAAGTAGCATGACCGTTCCGATAGCCGAAATCGAATGTAACGGGACCGAACAAATGTCCCTGTAGCTTTATGTTTTCCTCAACCTTATGCGTTCCCAGAAGGTTGTGACGCTCGAAGGTGAGGCGTAGTTTCCGGTGCATACGCCTCTGCTCTGTACGTTCCCTCGCAATCGCTTGTACTTCTGGTGCGGGGTCGATCAGGTCTTGCCTCAAACGCTCAAGGGTCGATGTGATGTCTCGGGCGAGGACTGGCCGCGGTTCCAAGATTTGATATTGCCCACCATATTCCCGATGGATGTAATCAAGCAATGTTTCGCCTTCCGCAATGGCCGGGGCAACTGCCGGATGGAGATACGACAGTTGCTTGCCTTGCTTGCTCGACAGCTGATTCTTCAGGGACAACACAAAGGACCGATAGACGTTCTTATCGAACCCACGACGATAAAGACGAGCAGGGAGCGAGCCATCGCTGAAAACGGCTGTCGCCGAGCCATCGTCTTGCCGCTCAAGGAGCACACCCACATTCAAGGCTTCACCTCGGGCAGGATCGTGACAATATTGCACTACTGCATAACGACAGTTTATGTAGGGTGATGGTGTCATGTGTTTCTCTCCTTAAAGACTAGAGACTAATCCTAAAACATGTTGCGAGAACCGAACGTATACCTGAGCGGCGCCTAGACAAGAAATCGACCATCGCTTGGCGCTCGTTCGCATCGGCCAGCCAAGCGTCGGGGATGAGGCTCACAATGTCGGTGAGTTGAACGTCAGATACCTGCTCGATCACATCGACCCATTTCGCTAGCGATGGAAGCGCGCCTTGGATGCCTGGTTCTAACACTGGTAAATAGGACGCCGGAGGGATGTCCTTATGGGCGGCAAGCGTTGATGCAGTCCACCCTGGGCCTGTAAAGCAATGACCTTGATCGATCATCCAAATACGATAAGCGTTAGGATCATCAGGCGATGGACTACCCATTAGATTCCCCGCATTGTTCCTATCTAAGTTAGCTACCCAAGTATCAAATGCTACGATACCAGGGAGGTGTCTTGGTTGGTCAGTTTTGGTCACATGCTCAGGAGTTGGTGGCGCATCTCCTGTGATGAATGGGACTGCAAAAGCGGACCCTGCCTGCATCAGATCGGCCTTACCTCGAAGATGGGTTTGGCTAGCTATCGCTGTCGGTACGTCAACAAGATATGGTTCCTTACACGGTAAACCGAGGCGATATGCGAGTTCGCTCCCCACAAGTTCGTTGACGGGCACTTTGACACCTTGCGCGTTGTCGGCCGGTTTGAGAACAACACGAGCAATGTCGTTTGGCTGAACCTCCACATCGAAAATCATGGCCCCCGAGCCGCCCGTCTTGATGTAAGCCTTGAATCCAATGGCGATAGCTGTTCTCAAAGCCGCCTCTCTCTGACCCCGATAATGAGGCACAAAGAGGCGGCTTTGTGCCTCATTATCGGGGCCTGGACATGGAGGGGGCCGGAGACGTAGTACACTGAGGATGCATCCCAGACCTCCTAACGCTACTGGGTGTCATGCCGGGGGCGCGCCAACGCTGCCCGGCTCCCTAATGCCATTATTGTACAACATTGCGCCAACGATTCTAGAACATAAGTACCATCACAGCGCCTTCTAGACAATGGAGGAGGTGCCTATGCCAAGCCACGCCGGTTAAACCAGCACCGTCCGGCCTATCCCGCGCCTTAGACAGCGTTTACTACTCACAGCGTCCAAGCCTCTAAAAACAAGCTGCCCACCTTCCAGGCCGTGTAGAAATAGGCGTTCGCCGTCGTCGACAACCGCACCGCCACGAGGAGGGGCAGCAGATACATAGGGGCCGAACCGCCCAGGTTGATGAGGTGCTGCCCGGCGAGCGAGCGCGGCAGCCTCCGCGCTTCCCCCGCGACGCCGCGCACCGTGTAACGATAGCCGCGGCCAAGCCGATTCAACTGGACGAAGCCCGCGACGCAGGAGATGGCCGTGGCCAAGACCCACGAGACGAGGATGCCCTCGCCAGGCGGGCCCGTTTGTAAAAGCGGCGTCACGAGCAACGGTATCTTCACCGCCGCGAACAGCGCGCTCCGCGCGAGGACATGGCCCGTAGCCCGCTCGGCCACAAAAGCGCCGTCGAGCGTCGTCGACACGGTCCACAACGCCACGCCTACGATGAACAGTAGCGCGTAGGAAGGATCGGGGTCGACGCCGGCATCCAGTCGCGCCGAGAGCAGGGGGAGGATGGTGGTCACGATGCTCCCGACGATCACCCCTGACACCAAGCTAAGGACGAGCGCGGCGTTGAGCGTGCGCGACCAGGCAAAGCCGTTAGCGCGTCCTGGCAGTACCGCGACCAGCGCCGACCCGACGCCGAAGTTGGCGAGCAGCGCGGCCAGGGTCATGGCGGACACTATGGCGGCACCGGAGCCAACGGCGCGCGGTTGGTAGGCGCGCGCGGCCACGACCCAGTACACGTAGCCGAGCAGGGCCGTGACGATCGTCGCGCTCATGTTGTAGACGCTGTTGCGCAGCAGCGAATCCTGGCACAGACGCATCAGAGCGCGGGGCGCTTTTCGCGGGGAGAGCCGCCAGTTTCGCATGAGCGCAACCATATCCACTCCTACTCTTGTATGGCCCAGCGCGCCCGGTACGCGGCATCATAGACGGCCTCAATCCGTGGCATGGCGGCGGCGGCGCTGAAAGAGGCGGCGCACTGGGCCGCCCCCGCGCGCCCCATTCGCGTGGCCAAGCACGGCTCGTCGACCAGCAGACGCAGCGCCCGCGCCAGCGCCTCCGTATCGCCGGGCGTGACCAGCAACCCCGTTTCGCCGTCGCGCACGATCTCGCGCGGCCCACCCGCACGGCTCGCCACCACAGCCTTGCCGCGCGCCATCGCCTCGATAAGGACGAGGCCGAACGGCTCGGGCCACAACGCCGGGCTGACCAGGAAGCGGCACCCGTCGATCGCCGCGATGACATCATCGTGGGCACGGTCTCCTATCGTGATAACGCCTAGGGGCAGGACGGCCGGCGTATCAGGACACGCCGGCCCCATGAGCACGAGCGGGATGTCACGCGCGAGGCGCGCGTAAGCGTCGAGCAGGAGATGTAGTCCCTTGTGCCGCCCCAGCGCGCCGGCGAACAGGATGTACTCGTCGGGCAAACCGGGCAACCGCCGAGGGCCTGTATCACGCGGCGCGCACAGCACATCGTCGCGCACGAAGTTGGGGACCGTATCGACCCGCACGGCATCCAGCAGCCCGGTCCGCGTGTGCGTCATGGCGACATGCGCACTGATGGCGATGAAACGGTCGATGCCCTCGGCGCCCTTGCGTCCCAGCGCCAGCCCGGCCGTGACCGCCAGGCCCCGTGGCCGTCCATACATCGCGGGAGCGCACCGTAAACAATCCCAGCTCAGGCCGTCGACACAGGGGCGCTCATCATCATAGAGCATGGTTTTCTTGGGGCACAGCAGAGCATAGTCGTGCAGGGTGAGCACGGTGGCGAGGCGGCGCGCGCGACAGATCGGCAGCGCGGATAGGAGCGCCCAGGAGTGCCCATGCACGACATCCGGCCGCTCACGCGCGATCAAAGAAGCCAACTCACGCGCCACCAGCGGATCGGGGAAAGGCGGATGGTAGCGCTTGCGCGGCTGCGCGTAGAGCAGCGGCAGACGCTGGGCTAGCCCGCGCAGACGATAGACGGCGAGCCCGTTGATCTCTTCATGGAAAGGTAGACCATCTTGCCAGAGGGTAGCGATGACCACGGTATGGCCGCGCCGGCGCAACTCCTGGCTCAGGTCGGCGATGGCGCGCTCCGTCCCACCAGTAGTAGGCAGATAGAAATCGCTAACCATGAGTACTTTCATCGCTTTACGTCCGCCCCGTTCCCGCGCACAATGGAGCCGGCGCCGTGCCGGCGTGGACCCACAAAACCAGCGGACGCAGCGGCGTGCGGCTGCCGCGTTGGTGTAGGGTGATACTGAGCCGATGCAGGCAAACGCCGACTGGCATACGCCCGCTCACCGCGCCGGTCCATGTCCTCCCTGGCAGGACCACGATCGTATAGGCGCGCCAGTGCGCGTCGTCAAGCAGTGGCGAGAGCCGATAGACCTGTCGCGGGCCCGTGTCGTTGGCGACCCCGACCGTGACGGAGAACCGGCGACCGGCCGCGACCGTGATGGCCGTGTCGACGTGCGCCCAGCGTCCGGAGAGGTAGAACGCCGTATACGGGGCGGCCGGTACGGTAGGAAGCGCGCGCGCCGCGCCGGCGCCACCGACTCCGGCGCACACGACGGCCACGACCACAGCTAATCCCCAAAAGGCCAGACGTGTTTGATCGACGGCGCGCCTACCTCCAGGAAACACTGGCTTCCGGTCCGCCGCGTGTGAGAGCTGAAGATCCACGGTACCACCGGAGGCGCTCGTGCGCGACACGCCGCGGGGGGCAAGGCGAGAAGCGGCCACCCCTGTTACTGCCAGGACACATGCGTCCAGGCCGCCTAACACACTTTCCATGCGCAAGGGCAACCCGATAACGTACAAGACCAACGCCAGCAGCGGATAAAACGCCATGTCGAGCAGCGCGGCCAGCGCCAGCAGCGGCGCCGCGTCCAGGGGCAAACGCCGCCCGAAGAGAGCCAGCAGAAGCGCGTAGCCCGGTATGAGCAGCGCGAGCGGTAGCACGATTATGGCGCGTAGCGCCGGTGGCAGCGCGAAGACGGCCACATTGAGCATGACAAGCGCCGCGACAACAGCTTGAGCAGGGGACGGCGCGGAAACGCGCAAGGGCGCCCGGCGATGGGCAAATGGAGGCGTCATGAGCGGCCCCCCAGCTGATGCGGCATCGGTTGGTGATTCAGCCTCGTCGATGTGTGCGCCGCGGGCCGTACCCGGCGATGAGGTAGGTCAAGTGATGCGAAATCGAAGCGGTAGATCGCCAGGTTGTCGCTCTGATACACCGGAATCGTCCACGGAAGCCGGTCGTATCGATCGAGCGCGGTGAGCGGCGGCGGGGTCTTACGCCGGAACGCCTCGGGCTCGTCGGGCTCAAAGTACACGCCGATGCGCGGCAGATAGCGCGCCATCCGTCGATCGACGACCATATAGCGATAGTTGGAGGTCCGCAACTCGCGCAGCAACAGGTCGCTCGGGCGGCGCGTCGAGAAGTAGAGTTGCCAGACCGGGAAGCCGGTCGACGGCGCGGCCGACCACTGCCGCCCAAACGAGGCCAGGGCCAAACCGCTGAAGCGATCGGCTACCACACGCCTGTCCGGGCCCTGCGTCGCCGTGAACCATTGCGTCAACCCCAACAGTTCGGGCGTGAGCGAGCGCACATCCGAGCCATAGACGTACGGGCCTGGGAAGCGATAGGTCTCGTTGGTGAACGCGCTCACGTTCCCGACAAACAGTGTCATGAGCAACACTACCAGCGCCACGCGCGCCAGCGTCCGGACGTACCCGCGTCGATGCGCCAGAGCATCCAGCCCGCGGGAGATGGCCGGGGCGATGAGCAGGGATAGGCCAATATAGGTGAAGGCCCAACTGCGGCGCGCGCCTTCATTACCATATTGCGTCAGGACAAACGGGACGGAGGGGAAATACAGCAGCCCGAACAGCATCAGACCGTGGGCCGCCGGCAAACGCGGCGGCCGGCGATGCAGCAGCCACAACCCGACCACGGCCCCCAGCAACGCGATGAGCGGCGCCAAATACGCGGCGAGGCGCTCGTACCCCGGCGTCACGCTCAACGCGAAGAGTTGGCGCGCCCCGCCATGTTGATGCAACAGAGCGGCAAGCTCGCCACCCCCTTTCACCAGATAAGGCATCAAGTAGCCCCAGACAGCGCTGGCTACGGTCAGGACCCATGCCAGCGCCATGGCGGTGATGATCACGGCAAACGCCACGGTGAGCGCCATGGTCGCACTGTCCCCAGCGTCAGAACGACGCGCGCGCGCCACCGTAACGACCGCGATACACACGCTCACGGCAACGGCGATGTAGGAACTCAGGTGGTGGGTGACAACGCAGGCCGCCGCGAGGACGAGCCCGCTGGTGAACCAGGCGAGTTGCCGCGCCCGGTCGCCTGAAGCGCGCTGCATGGTGACGATGGCCGCGAGGACCCACACGCATAAGACGATGCCAAGCGACTCATAGGCATACTCCGCGTCGAAGAACAGGAAGCTTGGATTGAGGCTATAGAGCAGGGCCGCGAGCGCCGCCGTGCGCGCCGAGAGAGTCGCCTGCTCGGCCAGAACAAAGATGCCGATCAGGGCGATGACGTGCAACAGGCCCGGCAGGATGACGCCGATGTCGAACGTGCTCAGGCCGCTCAATACGCGCAGCGACACGGTCAGCGCGTGCAGACCGGGGAAGGACCGTAGGATATTGATCGTCGGATTAGGCTGGAACAGCCTGCCGGTCGCGTACATGACCTCGGACTGCCGCCAGTGCGCGAGTTCGTCGTGGTAGAGCGGGCTACCCGGACTGCGCAGGTATTTGGGCAGATAGTCGAACAGCCCGATCACCGCGACGAGGGCCAAGCGCTCGCCGCGCGCTACCCCAACGGCGCACAACCGCATAAAAACGGGAACGATGAAGAGCAGCATACCGGCCCAGAAGAGGTGAAAATGCGACAGGTCATCGCTTGGGCCGGCCGCGGCCTCGGCGTACGCGCCCATGACGGCGGCCGCGCCCATGAGGACGCCGAGCGGCGCCAGTAGCGGCGCGGCATGGTCCACCCCGACGCTAATCCGGCGCGCGTATAGGGCCTTAGCGACGACATGCGGTCGGGCAGGCTTGCTAACGGTGATCATGCCCGTCCTCGTAAAAGCGCATCATACACGGCCTCCGTGCGCGCGGCCACGTCGTCCCACGACGTGATGTCGTGCGCGAATGCGGGGGGCGATGGGTTCGCGACAAGGGCGCGGAGGGCGCCGGCCAACTCCACCGGGGTACTGGTCAATGGCGCCAGCGCGACCGCGCCGACCGGCATACCACGCGCGATCTCACAGTACGCCGGTATGTCCGTGGCCAAAGCCACCGCGCCCGCCGCCAGCGCCTCGACCAGCGCCAATCCGAAGGCCTCGTGCGCCGACATGCTCACGTACACCCGCGCGGTGCGCAACCAACGCCGCGCCGTATCGTCGTCCACGCGGCCTAGAAACTCCACGCGACGCCCCAACCCCAACCGTCGCGCGACATCCTCCAACGCGGGCCGCGCCGGCCCGTCGCCGACCACGCGCAGCACGTAGCCATCGTCGAGATGGCGCAACATCGCTATCACCAGCCGCACGTTCTTATAGGTCTCCAGGCGTCCAACGCTCAAGATCACCTTGTCTGCTGTCACGTAGGGCACGGCGGCGCGGATCGCCGCGACGTCGACGCCGGCGTAGATCACGCGCAGGCGGCGCGCGGCGCCGGGAAAATCGCGGCGGACCAACGCCGCCTCGGCCTCCGAGCTGCAGATGACGCGGTGGGCGCGCGCGAAGACCCGCGCGCCCGCGTGACGGTAGGGTACATGTAGGAGGGAGCGCAGCGGCGTGTGCCCGGCGCCGTGGTAATGCGGCGTGAACACCAACGACCGGCAGTCCGACAGGGCGGCGCCCAGAGCAGGCACGGCATGGTAGTTGTGCGCGTGCACGACATCGTAGCGCACGGCGTGGCGCGCGAGGTAGGCCCACAGCCCCGGGGCGAAGGCGAGCAGCGGGCTTTGGGCGGGGAACGGCAGCGGGAAGCGGCGCACAATCACGCCTCCAACCTCCTCGCGCGGGGCCAACCCGCGACAATGCGCCTGCGTCAGCACTTCCACGGCGTGCCCCCGCGCGGCCAAATAGGTCGCGACCCGCGTGACGTGCGTCTCCACACCGCCGATAGAGGGCGCGTAGCACGGCGTCACCAGGGCGATACGCATCGTCCGGGCGCTCCTGGTAGTCATGGCCGTACCCTTTGGGCATCTAGCGGCGTGTCGTACGACGGATAACTCGTACCGTGGGTCAAGAGTAGCGCCGCTGCCGGTTTACGGGCCGCCCGACCGGTGTGCGCGTCGTCGAGGCGCGCGAAGAAGGCGTGATAGCGGGGCGGGACATCGCTCCAAGGACGCGGGTCGGCGAAACGCTGTCCGCGCAGCGCCGCCACCCGCCGCAGCGCTATCAGTAGCGCCGCGGGCGTCAGCGCGTCGGCAATGACCGCGCCCTCGTAGCCGGAAACGGCCTCGACCAACGCGCCGACGGGCGTGACGACGACCGGCAGGCCGTGATGCAGCGCGACGTGCAACGCGCCGCTGCCGCACGAGCGACGGTAGGGCAGCACGACAGCGTCGGCGCCGCCGACATAGCCGCCCACCTCCGTGTCGGACACATAGCGATTCACCATGCTGATACGATCACGGTAGGGGCTCCGTGCGACGAGATCCAGCGGTTCCGTCCACCCCTCCCACGTCTCGCCGACGATAGTGAGCCAGTAGCGGTCGATCTCCTCGGGCGGGATGCTATTGAACGCTTCGATCAACACATCCAACCCCTTGTAGGGGCGGATGAGGCCAAAAAACAACAGGTTGCAGCAGTCTTCGGGGGCCACGCGTAACCGCGCGTCGCGACGATAGTGATCCCAGGTCGCGAAGGGGATCACCTCGACCGGCACGCCCCGGTCTCCATACCGTCGGGCGACCAGACGCCGATCGTGCTCGGAGTGTACGATGTATCCGGCGGCAAGGCGGAACAGCCACGGCGCGACCACCCCAACGTAGCGCCGGACCAGAGGCAGGTGGTCTTCGGCGGGGTCGAGCGCCTCGTGGAACTCGACGACCACATGGCATCCCAGCAGGCGCGCGACGACCGCGAGTACAAGGTAGGTGTGCAGGACCGTGCCCGTCCACCATTGCAGGAGGAGCACATGAGGGCGTCGGCGGGCCAGGAATAGGAACGCACGGAGCAGTGTCACGCCCCAGAACCAATCGACACCGTCGTAGCCACGCACGGTCGGGGCGAGCGACAGGTCGGTAAGCGCCGCGCCGACGCGCGTCCGGCCGGGGTACAGCCGCGTGGGCAACAATTGGCGCATCAGAATCGCCGAGACGTCACAGGTCTCAGCCAGCGCGTTGCACAAGGTGAACGTGTAGCAGGTGACGCCGCTCAGGAAGCGCGTACCCGGCCCGACGACGGTAACGCCAGGGTGAGACTGAGAGAGGTGTTCACGCATCATACGCCCCTTCAGGCCAACCGCTCGTACAGGGCGAGCGTCATGGTGCGGCACAAGATCGACCAGCCGTCGCGCCAGACGCGCAACTTCTTCGGTCCGAGGCGCGCGCCGTAGTGAATCGGCAGCGACACGGCGCGCAGGCGCAGGGCATGCGCCTTGACCGCGATCTCGACTTCCAGATCGAACCGCTCGGCGGTCAGCGCCATGGCGTCCAGCGCCGTGCGCCGCAACCCGTACAGGCCGCTCAAGTGGTCATCCCCCTCCACGCCGTGCAGCGTCCGCAGCGCCCCATTGAGCAGGCGATTGCCGAGCCGGTTGAGCGGCGGGATGTGCGCCGTGCCCTCACACCGCGTGCAGCGCACGAAATCGTACTCGCGCGCGAGCGCGATCATCGCCGGCACGGCCGCCGCCGGGTACGTGCAGTCGGCGTCCATGACCACGATAAAATTGCCGCGCGCGGCGCGCAACCCCATGCGCACGGCCGCGCCTTTGCCACGGTTGCGCGCGTGGCGCAGCAAACGACATGGATACCCACATGCGACGCGCGCTGTGTCGTCGGTCGATCCGTCGTCGACGACGATGACCTCGCTATTGCCATCGAGCGCCGCGAGCAGGCCAGCCAGGACGACGGGCAACGCCGCGGCCTCGTTATACGCGGGCAGGATAACTGTGGCCGCAAGCGTCGGGGGCATGTCACAATCGGTTGGATAAAGGGAAAGGGGACGCGCGTCTACAATCATAGCTCTTGCTCCTTTGGGCGCACGAGAACACACATCGCCCCGCGTCATGCGGGGACACCATGACCACGTAGAGAGGGCGCCACGCCAGGGGTAGGCGCGTCCAGGGTAGGCGCGAAGGATAGAGCGCCCGCGAGGGGTGAGTAGCGCGAGGCGCGAGGAATGAGGCGCCCGCGAGAGGTGGGTAGCGCGAGGCGCGGTGGATGAGGCGCCCGCGGGAGTGTGGCGCGAAGTGAGTGGGCGTGCGCCCAACTCGTGAGGGCATCATACCCTAGTAGCGGGTCCGGCGTCAAGCCCTATTTTCCGTGACCACGCGCGTCACGCTCACGCACCCGCGCCCTGGGTACGACGCGGGCGTGAGGACTGTGCTCCCGTCGAGCGCCACCGTCAGGTCACCCTGGCACAGCCCCCGCGCCACGAGCAGGCGCACCGTGCCGTTGAAGAGCGCCGCCAACTGCGCCACGCCCAGCCTACAGATGTGCGGGGCCAGGCACTGCGGCGAGAGCGGGCCGCGCGTGGGGCGCAGGCGGCGGCGCGCGATAATCGCCTCTGGAGCGCGGTGTGATCGCTAGGATAAAAGCGGCTCATACACACCTTTGATACCGATGGCGACATCGATGGCCTTACGCGGCGATGGCATCCGCCATCAATAACGTGAAGGGGAAGGCCGAGCCCACATGCTAACGATGACTCAGCGCGTTCGCACCGGCGCGGTTCGCCGGCCAAGGTCCGCGCTCGGCGCGCCGAGAGGAGCCGCGCCGCCCCGTGCCGCCACCTCGGCCGCGGTCGCCTCTCGGGTGTGTATCCGGCGCGCGAACAGGCTGGCGCCGGCCACGCCGCATAGGCAAATGACGCCGAACAGAACGGTGGTCGGCCCCACGCCCATGCGTGTCGCGAGCACCCCGACCAGGAAGCCGCCGATCGGGGTTGTACCGGCAAACAGCAGGAAATATAGGCTCATCACGCGCCCGCGCAACTCGGACGGCGCGGTCAGCTGCAAACGCGTGTTGGCGCTGGCGCTGAAAACGATGCTCGCCGCGCCCAGCAGCACCAGCAGCGCCAGCGTGAGCGGGAGCCATGGCGACAGCCCGACCAGCAGCAACACGACGGAGAAGAGCGCCGCCGCCCCCAGCAGGACCGCGTGGGACGTGCGGCGCGCGGAGGCTACCCCGAGCGCGGCAATGAGCGAGCCGGCCCCGAGCGCCGAGGTCAGTATGCCCAAGCCAAGCGCGCCGGCATGAAGCACATATTTGGCGATCAACGGTAGGATCGTGCTGAAATTGTAGCCGAACGTACCCATCACCGCCATCGTCATCAGGATCAGCAGCACCTCCGGCGTGCCGGCGGCGTAGCGCACCCCCGCGGCGAGCTGCCGGAATATGTTGCCGCGCTGCGGCTGCGGCACGGCATAGAATTGCCCGGGCCGCAGAAACAGCAGGCCTACGATGAGGGGGATGAAGCTGAGCCCATTGAACAAGAAAGCCTGCCCGATACCGACCGCCGTGATTACGATGCCGCCGATGGCCGGCCCGATGACGCGCGCCGAGTTGAAGAGCGAACTGTTGAGCGCGATCGCGTTTTGTAGGTGCTCCCGGCCGACCAACTCGACCACGAAAGCCTGTCGCGTGGGGTTGTCGAACGCATTGACCACGCCCAGCAGCAGGGCCAGCGCGTAGATATGCCATAACTGGACCGTGTTGGTGAGCACCAGGACGGCCAGCAGCAGCGCCTGCAACGCCGCTACCGTCTGCGTACAGAACACGACCTTGCGTTTGGGCAGACGGTCGACCAGCACGCCCCCGAACAGCGTCAGCACGGTGACCGGCAGGAATTGCAGCATGGTGACCGTCCCCAGAGCCAGGGGCGAGTTGGTCATCTTCAGCACGAGCCAGGCTTGCGCCGTGGTCTGCATCCAGGTACCGCTCACCGATACAAGTTGGCCGAGCCAAAACACACGGTAGTTGAAGATCGCAAGCGATGCAAAGGTGCGGCCAAATCTCATCGCTGCGCCGCTCCCGCGACCAGAACGCGCCCCTCAACACCCCCCGTCGCCGGCGTCCGCTCGATCGCCGCGACGAGCCGCTCCAGCGCCGCGACGGTCGGCGCGAGCTCGTCGCCCAGGGAATCGGCCAACTCCGCCACATAGGCCCGGTTACCTTGCCTGATCTCGCCCACGGCCGCGCGCCCATCATCGGTCAGGCAAAGGGGGATGATCCGGCGATCATCGGCACGCTGACCGCGCTCGACCAGCCCGGCGCGCACCAGTTTCTCGACCAGGCCGCTCACGGTGGGCATGGTCAGGCCCATCTGTCGCGCCAACGTATTCGTCGCCGTCTCGGGATGCGCGCGCAAGTAAAACAGGATGCGCAGTTGCGGGAGCGTCAGACCACGTTCCTCCCAGGTGCGCAGGCGCAGCGCGTCCAGGTTGTGCACGACGGCCCAGTAGGCCGTACGGAAGCGTACGGTGAGTTCATCTGTCATACCTAATATTATACCGCGACGCCTAACTGTTTGGCAACGCCTAATTATTTTTTATGTAGAGTGCGTCACCTTGAGTAGGGCGTCCGTGTTACAATCTTCGCTATGACAATGACAACACGACTCGCCTACCTCATTCCTCATACGCACTGGGACCGTGAGTGGTATCGCACCTTCCAGCAATTTCGCCTCGACCTCGTGCGCGTCGTCGACGGCGTGCTCGATACGCTGGAGAGCGACCCCACCTGCACGCATTTCATGCTCGACGGCCAGACGATCGTCCTCGACGACTACCTGGCGATGCGCCCTGAGCGCGCGGCGCAACTGCGCCACCACATCGCCGACGGCCGCCTTGGCGTCGGCCCCTGGTATTGCCACCCCGACCTGTTCCTGGTCAGCGGCGAGGCGATCGCGCGCAACCTCATGCTCGGCCTGCGCATGGCCCGCGACTATGGCCGCGCCATGACCGCCGGCTACATCCCCGACCAGTTCGGCCACACTGGACAGATGCCACAGATCCTCGACGGCTTCGGCATCGGGAGCGCCGTGCTGTGGCGCGGCGTCAACGCCCGCGCCACGCGCAACGAGAGTACGTGGGAGGCGCCCGACGGCAGCGCGGTCTTCCTGGAGTTCCTGGCCGGCAGCTACTGCAACGCACAACGACTGCCCCTGGAGCCGGAGGCGCTGGCCGCGCGCTTGCGCCAGTTGTGCAATGTTCTGGCCGCCACCGCGACGGGTCCCGGCGTGCTCTTGATGAATGGCTGCGACCACCTGCCCGTGCAGGCCGGCCTGCCCGCCGCCCTTGCCGCCGCCAACAAGTTGCTGGAGGGCGAGTGGCGGGTCGAGATCGCGTCGCTAGACGAGGCGATCGAGCGGCTGCGCGCGGACGGCCACCCTGACGGCGTGACGCACGGCGAGCTGCGCTCCTCGGCCACGGCGCACCTGCTCCCCGGCGTGCTCTCCGCGCGCATCCCACAGGTCAAGCAGCGCAACACGCGCGCACAACTGCTGCTTGAGCGCGAGGCCGAGCCCTACGCCGCCTGGGCGTCGCTGCTGGGCGCCGCCTACCCGCACGGCGAACTGTGGGAGGCCTGGCGGCTGCTGCTACAGAATCAACCGCACGACAGCGTCTGTGGCTGCTCGATCGACCAGGTACACCGCGAGATGGGCGCGCGCTACGATGGCGTGGAGCAGATCGGCGCGGAGCTCGTGGCGCGCGCCGCCGGACGCCTCATCGCGCATATCGACACCCGCTTGCCGGGCGCTGCCGCCGTCCCGAATGAGGAGACGACGGAGGCGCCGATCCCCGTGGTCGTCTTCAACGGCGGCGACGGAACGCGCACGGAGCGCGTGGCGCTGACTCTGGAATTGCCGGGGCCGACGGGCGCGTACGCCCTGGTCGACGAGCGCGGCGCGGCGGTCGCGCACGCCTGGACCAACGCGGGCGGCGAACCGACGCTGGTCACGGGCGTGCCGCGCGACACGATCCCCGCGCCCGACGTCATCATGTCGCAGGTCGAGGGCAACCGCGTGATGGGCATGGGCCTACAGAAGCTGACCATGCGCGTGGAGGACGACGGCCTGCACGTCGAGGCCACCGTGGGCGAGAACGGCATTATGCCACGCGAGGAAATCGAAACGCTCGTCCACGAGGTACACCGGCTGCTGGCCGAGACCGATCCCGCGCCGGTCATCATGCACGTCCACCACAACGAGCGCCACGAGTTGCGCTTGCTGGCGCGCGATGTCCCCGCCCGCGGCTACAAGACCCTGTGGCTGCGCCCAACCGCCGACCAAGACGGCGATGCGGAGGGCGCTGGCGATGCGGGCGCGGCGGAGGCGCCGGGCGACGCGCGCGCTATCGAGAGCGAACTGTTCACCGTGCGGGCCGGCGAGGCCACCGGCGCCCTGACCATCACCGACCGCCGCACGGGCGTGGCCTACGGCCCCTGCAATGTCTTCGTCGACGGGGGCGACGCCGGCGACAGCTACACGTACGCGCCGCCGCCCGAGGATACGATCGTCGCGCGACCCGCGGCGTCGCCTACCATCACGGCCACCCACGACGAGTTGGGCGCTACCCTGACTATTAAGCAGGAGTTCGTCGTGCCGCTGGCGCTGGATGAGGGACGCTTCGCGCGCTGCGGCGAGACGACGACGCTGCCGATCGAGAGCGTCGTGACGCTGACGCATGGCTGCCCACGCGTCGATATCGTCACCACCCTGACCAATAGCGCGCGCGACCATCGCCTGCGCGTCGCCTTTGACTTACCGTTCGCGACCGACCATGTGCATGCCGAGCAGGCGTTCGACGTGGTCCGCCGGCCCATCGGGATCGCGGCGCACGAGGCGGCGGTGGAGGCGCCGCACGAGGATCCCGTGCCGGAGGCGCCGCAACAGGGCTTCGTGCTGGTCCACGCGGAGGGGCGCGGCCTGTTGATCGCGAGCGCCGGTCTGCCCGAGTACGTGGCGACGGCGGCGGGCGACACGACGACGATCGCGCTGACCCTGCTGCGCTGCGCCGGCTGGCTCTCGCGCGAAGACTTACCGACGCGGCGCGGCGGGGCCGGGCCGGCCATCGAGACCCCCGAGGCGCAGTGCCTTGGCGCCCACACCTACGCCTATAGTTTGATCCCATTGACAACTAAAGGGCGAGACGACGATTGGCGGGGAGCCATCGCGGACGCTCACCATGCCGTACTGCCGTTGCGCGCGCTGACCGCCGAGCCGTCGGCGGGCGAGTTGCCGGCGAGCGCGAGCTTCCTATCCCTCGACGCGCCGGGCGTGGTTGTGAGCGCTATCAAAGGAGCCGAAGATGACCGCGGGTTGGTCGTGCGCCTCTACAACCCGACGGACGCCCCCGCGACGGGGCGCCTGCGCCTGTTGCGGCCGGTGGCCGTAGTCGAGCGGCTGAACCTCGACGAGCGCGCGCTGGAGACGCTGCACTCTGGGCAGCCCACCGTCGAGGTGGCGCTGGATCTCGCCCCGCACAAGATCGAAACACTGCGCCTCGTACCGAGCTAAAGAATACAGTGGTTACGAATGAACAATCGCGCCGATAAGGAGCGCCGCGCCACAGGCAAGGAGGGTGGCCACGATGGCCGTGGCGAAGAAGAAAGTCAACATATAGAGCAGGGCAAGCGCGTGGTTGCCGCGGCGGCCGCCATTGAAGCCTAGACTCCGGCGTAACGTCCGATACCGTTCGATACCAACCTGACCGCGCAACAGGACGAGCATTATACCACCGGCCAGCAGCGGGAAGGCCGCGCGCTCGGCCTCACCGCGCAGTGCCTGCTGTAGTAGGGCGGACAAGCCCAGGACAAGCCCGACGAAGGCAAGAGAGAGCGCGCACAGCAGGAGCGCCGCCGGCCATAGCGCTCCGAGCGCGTCGCCCGGCGGCCGCCGTGGCCGCCTTGCTCTTCCGGCCGCGACAGGTCTGGCGAAACGCTCTCGAACGGGTAATCCAATCTTCCGAACGCTGGACGCGCCGGTGAACGTCGCGCGCGCGCGATTGGCCGGCCGGGACGGCGCGGCCACCGGCGTCGCGTCCATGGGCTTGGCGTGACTACGCGCGGCCGGGCGTTCCAGCAGCGGCCGCGGCGTGTAGACGGCATGTTTTTGTATGACCGATCGCTGCGCCATGTCAGCGCCCTCCTACTGTCTAGCCGGACGGAAAAGGTTCATCCAAGCGAGGAGCGCCCAGTTCGCCGCGTACCAAGCGCCTCGTTGCAGGGATGATAGATGGCAAGCTCCTATCACTACCATAGCCTCATTGTGCCATAGTAGCGAGGAGAAATATGAAAAATAGCGCGATCTACTGTTAATAGTTTGTTAAATACAAGTAGCGCCCGGTCAATCTAGGCGCATGCCGGGCCTCCACAAGGGACGACCCTACGTCACGTAGCGCTACGTTCTCAGCAGTTCGGCGACGCGGAAGGCCAGGTCGAGGGACTGGCGGCCGTTGAGCCGCGGATCACAGATCGTGGTGTAGTTGGCGCTGAGGCGGTCGTCCGATATGTCGTCGCTGCCGCCCAGGCATTCGGTTACATCATCGCCGGTCAGCTCGACGTGGACGCCGCCGGGCCAGGTACCCCCGGCGCGGTGGACGGCGAAGAAGCCCTCGAGTTCGGCCATCACGTCGTCGAAATGGCGCGTCTTGCGGCCGGACACGCCTTCGTAGGTGTTCCCGTGCATGGGGTCGCACGCCCATATGACCGGATAGCCCGCGTCACGCACCGCGCACACGATGGGCGGTAAGCACGCCGCGACGCGTCGCGCGCCCATGCGTGAGATCAGCGTGAGGCGTCCCGGCACGCGGTCGGGGTCGAGACAGGCGCACAGCGCGAGCGCTTCGTCGGGGCTGGTCCCCGGACCAATCTTGCACCCAATCGCGTTGTCGATCGCCGCCAGGTAGGCCACATGAGCCCCGGAGAGTTGGCGCGTACGGTCGCCCACCCACAGCATATGCGCGGAGCCGCCATACCACCCCCTGCCGCGCGCGTCCCATCGCGTCAGCGCGTCTTCGTAACCCAGTAAGAGCGCCTCGTGGCTGGTATACAGATCAACCTGACGCAACTGGGGATCGCTGTCGACGTCCACGCCGCAGGCCTGCATGAACTTGATGGCGCGGTCGATCTCCGCAGCGATAGCCTCATAGCGGCGGCCGGCGCCGCTCGATGCGACGAACGTTCTGTTCCATTGGTGCACCTGCGACAGGCCGGCGAAGCCGCCCTTGGTGAGGGCGCGCAGGAGGTTGAGCGTCGCCGCCGACTGATAGTACGCGGCCAGTAGGCGCTCCGGATCGGGGCGGCGCGCATCGGGAGTGAAAGCGTCGTCGTTGACAGCATGCCCGACGAAGGAGGGCAGCTCAATGTCGCCGTGCCGCTCCGTCGTCGACGAGCGCGGCTTGGCGAACTGCCCGGCGATGCGCCCGACCTTGACCACGGGCACGCCGGCGCCGTAGGTAAGCACCGCGGCCATCTGCAGGATGACGCGCAGCTTATTGTCGATGTTGGCCGCGGAGAACTCGCGGAACGACTCGGCGCAATCGCCGACTTGCAACAAGAAAGCGCGCCCCTCGGCCACGGCGGCCAGCCGCGCGCGCAACTCAAGGATCTCGCCGGCGAAGACGAGCGACGGCAGTTCGCCGATGCGCGCCAGCGCGCGCGCGAGGGCCTCTTTGTCCGGCCAGACCGGCTGCCGCTCCACGCGGCGGCGGCGCCACTCGCTTGGTTTTGTGTCGGGTGTATCGCTCATATGCCGCGCAACCTCTCGACCCCTACTCCCTCAGGCCCGCGCGCCCGCGGCCGAGCGCTCCATCACGAGGGTCCGTAGCGCCCCGATCGCGCGGTCAATCTCAGCGGGCGTGTTATAGTGGACGGGGCCGATGCGCACGGCGCCGCCGTGCTCTTCCAGGCCAAGGCGCTCCATCACGGCGAGGGCGTAGTAGTTGCCACTCCACACGAAGATACCCTCCTCGCCAAGCCGCGCCGCGACCTCGTCCGGTGTGTAGCCCGCCAGCGTGAAGGCGGCCGTGGGCGCGCGCTGGTCGAAGCGCGCCGGGTCGGTGATGCCATACACCGTCGCGCCGTCGAGGTCCTGTAGGCCCGCGATGAGCCTGGCCCCCAACCCGCGCTCGTACTCTTTGATCTGGCTCATAGCCGCCTCGATCCAGGCGCGCCGTGACGCCACACCCCGCGCCGCCGCGGCGTGGGCGCCGAGCGAGGCGATATAGTCGACGGCGTTGGCGACGCCGGCCAGACCCTCGAAGTTGCCCGTGCCCGTTTCCCAGCGGTCCGGAATCTCGTCGGACGCCGGCCGCACCTTGTAGGGACGCAGGCGCTCCAGGTGTGCGCGCTTGCCGTAGACAATGCCGGCGTGCGGGCCGAAGAACTTGTAGGACGAGCAGGCCAGGAAGTCGCAGTCGAGCGCCGCGACATCGATCAAACCGTGCGCGGCGTACTGCACGGCGTCGACCCACATCAACGCGCCGGCGTCGTGGGCTATCCGGGTGATGCGCGGAGCGTCAGTGATCGTGCCCAGGGCGTTGGAGGCGTAGGTAGCGGCGACCACGCGCGTGCGCGGGGAGAGCTTGCGCGCGAGGTCGTCCATGTCGAGGGTCCCATCGGAGGGGTCGATGTCGACGAAGCGCACGCGGACGCCGCGGTCCTCTTCCAGCGCCAGCCAGGGCGCGATGTTGGCGTCGTGGTCGAGCGTGGTACACAGGATCTCGTCGCCCTCACGCAACTCTCGGCCGATCGCGCGCGAGATGGCGAAGGTCAGCGTGGTCATGTTGGGGCCGAACACGATGCAATTGGGATCGGGCGCGCCCAGCAGGTCGGCCATGGCGTGACGCGCCTGCGCGACCATGTTGTCGGTGCGTTGGCTGGTCAGGAAAGCGCCGCCGGTGTTGGCGTCGGACGAGGTGTAGTAGGTCACCACGGCGTCGATCACGCGGCGCGGGACCTGCGTCCCGGCGGGATTGTCCAGGAAGACGCACGGCCGGCCGTCGTCAAGGGTCAGGCCGAGGGCGGGAAACTGCGCGCGGACGCGCTCAATATCGAGCATCACTCTTCTCCAGCGGGGCTAGTGGGCACATCATTAAGGGCCATGCCGCACGGCTATACAGGCGGCATGCTCCCTTTAGTATACGGGTGTCCGACGCCCATCCCACGGCCCGCGCTCAACATCGTGGGCCGGCAATACGGCTATTACCTATGTGCGTGCAAAGTCGGTTACACCCCGGCCCTCGCGCGCCGCCCACGCCGCAGGGCTCGTGAATTATCCACTGGGGGCCGCCGCGGTCCCCGCGGCCACGCCCATGACCACGCGGCTCGGTGGACCCTGACGGGCGCCCGGCGACGGTGTGCTGCGGGGACCGCGGCGGCTCGCTGCGCTGCCCAGTAGAAACGTCGGTCGCCAATAATTCACGAGCCCTGGCCCACGCCGAGGCCGCCAGAGCGACAGGCCGGCCAGAAGCGCGGCGAGCCCCGTCCCGTAGAGCGCGCCGCTGCCCGGCTCCGGCGTGGCCGTCGGCGTCCCACCCGTCCCGCCGCCCGTGCCCGGCGACGGGCAGCTCACCGTCGCCGGCGGCTGACCGGCCGGCGTACGGGGCGCCGCGTTGGAGACCGCGCCAGTCGCGCCGGCCTGGAAGCTCCCCTGCAGGCGGTTGTCGCGCGACGAGCCGCCCACCGTCACCGTGAACGCGCCGGTCTGCACGCTCCAACTGTGCGCGCTGGTATTCCAGTAGGAGAGGGCGCGCCCGAGTTGAGCGCCACGACCGTGTGGGGGTTGGCCGCCGCCACCGCCTCGATCAAGGCGTCCTGGCTGGTCGGCGCGCCGCTGGGGCTGCTGCTAGCGCAGTCCAGGTCGAGGCAGGGGCGGTCAAACTGCTCCTGGCGACCAACGCACGAAAACGATCGATACACGCCGCTTAACGTGCCAGTGCGGCCGTGATGACGATGCGCTGCGAATCGACATTGAAGGGATAGCAGCTGATCAGCGTGAGCGTGGCCGTGCGCGTCGGGGCCATGACCGGGATGTCGCGCGGCGACACGATGGTGCGGGCGACGACCCGGTAGTCGTAGCGGCGCGCCCCGCTGTCCAGATAGACGTGGTCACCGACCCGCACGATGGGCAGGTACTGGAAGACGTTACCCTCGATGTCGTCGTGGCCGTAGACGACGTAGTTGCCCGGCCGGCCCAGGGCGCCGGAGTACCAATAGTGCGTCACGGCATACCCTGGCGCGATGGGCAGCCGCCGCGCCGCGTCGATACCGCGCTCGTAGACGGGGGCGCGCATGTTCAGACGTGGGATGGTGATCGATGCGCTGGGTGTATAGGGGTCGAACAGCGCTGTCGCGGAGCGTTGCCCGCTCGTGGTCTGTGGGAACGCGCCCGTGTCACCCGTGGATAACGCCGGCCGCCGCCCTAGCGACGACGTGTCGCGCGGTGTCCCTGGCGCTGAAAACGTCGGGCGCGGACGCGCGACAACCGTCGGCGTCGGCCCGCGGCCGGCGCTACCATATTTCTGGACCGGCGCGTGAGTAGCCGGCGGCTGTCCACCCGCGACGGTCGCGGCCATGGTAGGCCGCACGGCGACGCGACGCACCCCAACGGCTGGCCCCGCTGATCGCGATCGCGCGGCCAGCCCGATCCCCGCCATCACCACAAACACGAGGGCCACGACGATCAGGACGCGCGCCAGACGCGCTTTCATGTAGAGCATAAAACCTATCCTCCCCCCGCGGCGCCGCCCGTAAGCGGCAATGCCAGCGGCGACGGTGCAGTCGCTTGTGCGGTTGGTCCCGCCTGTTGCGCCACCTGGACCGGCTGGACAGGTGTAGGTGTGGCGCTCGCGGCCCCTCCTTGCGCCGCGCCACCATGCGCTACAACGCCTTGCACCGCGCCGGTCGGCGTCGGCGTCGCGGCGCCCCCTACCCCCACATGCGTCGGCGTCGGCGTCGGCGTCGGCGTTGGGACGCCCCCGGTCACGGCGCCGGTGGACGGCCCGGCGGTCCCCGTCGCGGTGTGCGCGGGCATCACGGTCGCCCGTATCATCGTGCCTTTCCCAACGGGAGACGTAGGGGAGGCCGGCGAGGTGAATGCCGAGGGCGACGCAGTAGCCGTCCGTCCGGCCGTCGTATGCGCAACACCTGCCGTACCCGGTGTCGCAGTGCCGGTAGACGACAGCGTGGCGAGCATGGGGCTACCATGCGCGGGGACGCCTCCTACCATCGTGCCGCCAGGCGTCGCAGTGGCCGTCGTCAGGGAAGGCGCGGAAACGCTCCCGTTGGACACAACGCTCCCGGTTGGAGAGGCTGTGGGCGCCGTGGTACTCGCCGCCGGAACAGCGCTCCCGGTAGGGGAGCCCGTGGCCGACGCGCCCGGCGTAGCAGAACTCGCGGCCGGCGCACCCGGCGACGGGGAGCCTGTGGCCGGCGCGCCCGGCGTAGGGGAGCCGGTCGTCGCTGACGCGCCCGGCGTGGCGGAACCCGTGGCCGAGGGGTCAGGCGATGCCTGAGGGGGGTCGCTACTGGGTGGCGCGCTCAGGGGCGCCACGCCCGCGGCCCGCGCGGGCAACGTCTCCACGAGCGGCACGACATAGACTAGCCCGCCGGCGACGATCGCCTTCTTCAGCAGATCGCGCCGCGCGCACCTCTTATCGGTCATCATCGGAGCGTTACGTCCTATCGGGCTGATACACGCTTGTCTTCTTGCCATGGGCGCGGCCAGCGCGACGGCGCCAAGCGAGCGCGCCGGCCAATAAAGCTACAAGTCCTACTCCGTAAAGCTCGCCGCTCCCGGGCTCAGGAGTAGCCGTGGGCGTCCCACCCGTGCCCGCGCCCGTCGGGCTCACTAATTGGGCCGTGTAGGCCGGGCTCTTGTCGTACACATCGAAGAGCTGCCCCGTCGCGTCCGAGTTATTGCCCATGCTGGCCGTGCGGTTCGTCGCGGTGTTGCAGTTATTCGGTCCCGCCGGCGCGGTCTGCCCGACGGTGTGTGCGGTCACGCTGTAGAGCGACGTTCCCGCCGCCGGATTGCCCACGTCGGCGCGCGGCACGTACAGGTCAATCGTCCCCGCTGGCATCCCCAATGTCCCTGTGATGACGCTGTAGTTGATGGCGTTCTGGCCCGGATACACGAGGAACTTGTCCCGCGTCCCGGCGAGCACACCGCAGGTATTGCCGTCGTAGGCCGTGACGGCTCCGGTGGCGCGATTGACCTCCAGGTAGGCATATGTAGATATTTCCCGTCGAGTCATAGTCAGCCTGCCCGTGGCTAGGCACATGGTAGTTCCAGCTCGTCAGGTAATCCACGTACTGATTGTTACCGTTGATGGACGAATCGGCCACGCTGGGCAGCGCGCTCAGGTCGGCGATGTTCATGCGCACGTCGAGGCTCAGGGGATCGGTGGGGCTGATGTTGAGTGACGAGCCGGTGATGTCCAGTTTGGGCGTGTTGCCGTTGACGACGCCGTTGGCCTCATACCTAGCGTCGCCGGTCTGGTCGGTCTGGCAGGGCGTGGCCGTGACGGCGGCGCAGGTCGTCGCGGTCCCGCTCAGGGTCGGGCCGAAGAGGGTGGGGCCGCTGATTTGGCGTACTTCGTCGACGAGCGCGGACTGGTTGCCGCTCGCGCTGGTGTTGCTGTTGTTGGAGGTGTCAGCGAAGATGACGTCGGCGCCGCCCGCTTTATTGACGTCGACCTGGAAGAAGTCGGCCAAGGAGCGGTCGCCGCCGGTGGTGCAGCCGATGCCCATGGTGCAGATGCCGCCGTTGTGGTTGGGATGCTGCGAGACCGGCACGGGCGTGCTGAAGGTCGCGCCACTTCCATTGGCGTTCGAGGATTGCGTGAGGTAGGGGAACCAGTCGGTCATCTGGTTGCCCGAGTCGTAGGGCGCGGCGTTATTGGCCCTGGTGGTCCCGTACCACACGACGTCGATCTTGCCAGGGTCGCCTGCGGCGATCCAGGGGAAGATGTCGACGTCGGTGGGTTGGCCCGTCTCCGCGTTCGTCGCGGCGGCGTCGACCTGCTGCTCCGCGGTCCAGGTGGCGCCCTCATTGGAGGAGTAGGCGTAGTAGATGTGGCTGGGGCCGGTGATGGTACTGGTCATGTTGACGGTGGCCTGCGACCAGACGGCGTAGAGGCCGCCGGCTTTGTCGATGGCGAGGACGGCGAAGTCCTGCCCGACCGTGCAGTCGGGGCTGCAGGACGGTACGGTCGGCGTGAACGCGACGGTCTTGGTCCACGTCGCACCGCCGTCGGTCGACTTGTTCACGGTCACAACGTCGGTCGCGCCGGGGTTCGCGGCGTCTTTGAACGCGCTGTGGATAGCGAAGACGTGTCCGTTGGTCTGGTTGACCTGCATGTTGCCGGCGATGCCGTCGTTGCAGTCGGCCACCACGGGCGCCCCATAGGTCAACCCGGCGTCGGTCGACTTCTGGACCACGAACACATTGCCGCCAACGTTGTTGGCGCAGGAGGCGGCCGTGGTCGCGCCGGCGACAACGTCGTAGTCAAGGTAGGCGGCGGGACCGCTCCCCAGACCGGCGGCAGTCGACGCGGTGGATTGGTTCTTGTAGAAGCCAAACCACTGGCGGTCCACCGGAGCCGCGAGCGACGTGACGCAGTTGCCCGTGAAGGTCTTGCCGCCGTCCGGCGACGTGCCGGACGAGAAGTTGGTCAGGCCCTGCAGGTCGATGAACGAGAGGAGGTCTTGCGCCTGCGTGGCGCCCGGCGAAACGCCGAGGTCGGTATCACCGCCGCCGGGGCAGGCGGTCGGCTTGCCGGTGGCGAGGTTATTGGGCACGAGCTTGAACGTCTTGCCCTGGTCTTCCGAGCGTGAGATGAAGCTGCTGGTCGTGCTGAAGCCGAAGGGCCAACTGACGTAGGGGTTATCGAGGCCGCAGTTGCTGTAGCTCCACGCAGCGTCAGGCCCGCAGACCTTGACGTCCGGCTCGGCGCCCTCGCGCTGGTCTTCGACAAGGGTCGTCGGTCCAAAGCCAATACCCCCGACATTCCCTCGCGCGTGCGACTGCGCGTGCGACGAACTGTGTTGCGCCATGACAGGCGCCGCTGTCACGAGCGTCAGGACAACCACCGGGACGACGATGATCGCCTGCCATCCACGCAATCTCACGACACGCCTCCATTCAGCTCCATACTATACTAATTATTCGTATAACTTACGTCTTATGCGTACGGCTGACGGCGCCGCATCCCTCCCAGTAGCTCAGTGTAATCTGATTGACAATAGCACATGGGTCATAGAAACGTAAAGGGCAGCGGCGTCTCGCCACAATAATGCGCTCATTACTGAAGAATTACTACGACAGTGCGGCAAATTAGATGCGGCACGCCCGCGGGCGCGTTAACGTTAAGAGGGCTGTGGCGATGGGAGTGCCGCGGATCGGTCGAGGCGCATAATAAAAGCGCGCACCGCGAGCAGCAACGCCAGGGTGATGATGAAGATCATCTCCCCAAACAGGGTATGCACGAAGCCTTCGGCGACGGCCGGATTGATGTCGCGCGAAATAACCAGGACGAGAGCGACGCGGGTGATATTGGCGATCAGCGCCAGGGGCACGATAGCCAGGAACAAGAGGCTCTTGAACCACAGCGTACCCCGCCCCTCTCCCACGAGCAGCCAGCCCAGCGCCAACAGCGAGAGCAGCGAACTCAGGCCGCTACACGTCTCAGCGACGAGATAATGCGTATGCCCTAAGATGAGCAGGAGCCCATCGCGATGGGAGGGCGCGCCCAACACGTTGGCCAGTACATTGGCGTAGCGCGCCGTGATTCCCTGCATCGTGAATCCGAGCGAACTGGCGAGCCCGCGATAGAGCCCCAGCCCGCAGGCCAGGTAGGCGACAGGGAACAGGGTCACGCGGGCCGCCCCCTGCCCCCACAGCAGCATGACCAACCCCAACACCACGACGATGAACGACAGGCCCTGGACCACATGCACGCCTGTCGCCACCCCTAGCAGAAGCACGGACAAGCCCACACCCAACACGATAAAGCCGCGCCCCGCTGGGCGGACCTGCTGCGCGCGCAGCGTAGCCCAGCGCCGCCATAGCAGGAAGGCCGACGTCAGCGGTACGAGCAGGGCAAAATTGTATTCCGGGTAGGCCAGCCACGCTTTAACGAATTCCGCGAAGATGGGCGCATAGAGCAGCGCCAACATGCCGACGATGACAGACAGCACAACCACGGCGCGGGCCTCCACGCCTAGGCGCGACGCGCTTCCCGCCCCAGGTTGGTCCGAGGAAGATGGCCGGGATGATTGGGATGACGCCGTCTTGGGTGTATCCATAATCCGTAGTCTGTCGTCCGTCTCCGCATACTCACGCGCGCCCCACGATGTGGTGAGGAAATCACTTCAGTATAGCAATGATAGATGCAAAGCAGGTGGTGACGCGACGCCTCCGCTGTCCCGTCGTCGCCGCCTTCGCCTTCGAGTAGCCGTCGCGGTTACCAGTTCCAATCGCATCATGGCATACAGTAGCTGGCGTGGTATGGTTTGCATTATTTGCTACGACATATTTTGTGGTATAAACTAAAAAAAAGGTAAATGCCGGGAAGGTGTCATGTGGAAACAGTAACCGTAAAAATGGGCGAGAACGGACGGCTTGTGTTACCGGCATCGTACCGGCGCGCATTAGGGGTGGAGTCGGGGGGTGAGATCCTGTTGTCGTTACAGGATGGCGAAGTGCGCATGACGACGCGTGCGGCGGCGATCGAGCGTGCGCAGGCTTTTCTCCGCGACCGTAAACCGGAGGGGCGGCTGGTGTCGGAGGAGTTAATCGCCGAACGACGTGCGGAAGCCGCGCGTGAATAGTACGAGCGTTGTTCTAGACGCATCGGCGCTACTGGCGCTCCTCTATGATGAGCCGGGAGCCGCGGCGGTGAAGGCGGACATCGACCACGCCGTGATCAGTTCCGTCAACATGTCGGAGGTCATCGCCAAATTAACCGAGTCTTCCACCGTCGAAGAGAGCAGGGCCACCGTGGCTTCCCTCGGGCTTCCCGTTATAGCCTTCGACGAGGCTCAAGCACACGCGGCGGGAGCCCTGCGGCCACTCACACGAGCCGCCGGACTTTCACTTGGCGACCGCGCCTGTCTGGCCTGCGCCCAGGGTCTCGGCGCGACGGTCTTGACGACCGATCGCGCGTGGAAAAACCTTGCCGTTGGGCTTCATATACGCGTCATTCGCTAAAGGATATAGTATTCATGGCGCATAAGGAGTTTGCTCGATGGTGGCACAGACGACGACCTACCCAACTGTCTACGCCGACCGGCTTATCACCGCGGACGAGCTTGCCGCCATGCCCGCGCATCAAGACTACGAACTCGTTTTGGGGAGGTTAGTACCCGTGGCCCCTGCCGCGACCGATCATGGCGCGCTCGGCTCGAACCTGACCCGCCTCGTCATGAACCATGTGTACGACAACAAACTGGGACGCACGTACATCGCCGAAACGGGATTCGACATCACGCGTCCCGGCGATCCCAGTCAGACCGTGCTTGGCGCGGACCTCGCGTTCGTGCGGACCGACCGTGTGCCCGCGCCGAGCCGTAAGCCTGCCTTCAAAAAGGTCGTCCCGGATTTCGTGTACGAGATCGCCTCGGGTAGTCAGACGCGCGATGAGATGGCCGACAAGGCGAGGCTCTGGACGAGTCGGGGCGTGCGTCTGTGCTGGATACAGTGGCCCACGCGCCAAACGATCGATGTGTGGCGTCCCAATGATCAGACTCAACGCGTGCTGACGCTGGATGATGACCTCGACGGCGAAGACGTACTGCCGGGCTTCCGCTGTCCCGTCGCCGCCGCCTTCGAGTAGCGCATCGTCTACGGGGCCATACTACGGGTACTGCCGCGCCGCCTCCACGATTGACACTGTGGCAATGGCCGCGTCCAGCCGTTCGCGGGAATCGATGAGCGCGGCGTCGGTGTCGCGCCCAAAGCCGCCCGATTGCGGTAGGCCGCCAATTTCCAGGATGGCCGGCCCCTGGAAACCTCGTGCCAGGAGCGTCCGGCAATAGGCCGCCACGTCAATGGAGCCCAAACCCAGCGGCAAATGATAGTTGACCGCCGGTAGCGGCGTGTCCGCTATGTGGAGCATCGTCATACGCGACGCCAAATCCAAAAAGCCGTCGAGATGCGCGGGTATCGTGTGGTTGAAGTCCCAGACGAAACCAAGGTCGGGGACGGCGGCCAGCGCTGACACGCATCTATCGGGCGTGCCGAAGAGTCCGAGGGACGGCTCATTGTGCTCGAAGCCGAAGCGGAACCCGTGTTCCTTGCCAAGGGCAACGGCAGCCTCGAACTGTGGGAGAACGTTCTCCTCCACGATGTCCAGCGCCGCGTCGTCCATCGGCTCATCCGGTACGGCATGGATGTGGACGTGCGTACAGGGGAGCGCGGTGATCGCGGGCAGATTCGCGCGGAGGGCGTCAAGCGGCGTTGGGCCGGACGCCCTCTGCCCGGCGCGATCGACCGGCACAACGATCTCCATCACCGCGATGAGGCGCGCCGCGCGGAGGGCAGTGGCGACAGCGGCAAAGGAATCGCCGAGTCGTGCCGCGTCAAGGCCGGTCACGGGGCTGCGAAACTGGAGCGCGCTGAAGCCATGCGCGTGCGCGAATGCGATCTCCTCTCTGGCCGGACGCCAATCATGGGGGAATAGGCGCGCATTGAAGCCAACCTTAATAGATGGTGTAATAGGTGTCACCGGGTTCCTCGGGCAAGAGGCGCAGCCGCTGGTTGCGCAGGTCCGGTTCCAAGCCCAGCGTCTCCATGGGGATGACGCCCAGAAGCGCGTCCATCCCCGCCGGCAGTTCTAGGCAATCGAAGGTCCCCTCGCGGCCCAGCAGCGTGACCGCAGCATCCTGGCACAGGCGCGCCGTACTCGGTCCGGTGGCTGTCATGGTGGGTACCTCGCGCCGGACGGTCAGGCCCAGCCGCGCGATGATATCGGCGGGCAGAGCGAGCGTGGTGGCGCCTGTGTCCACGATCACAGCGTCGAGGGTCACGGTGCGGACCTGGTCCGAGGGAATATCGCCGGCGGCGGCGCGGGCTTGGTCGCCGCGGTTGGCAATGATGAGCGGCGTGACTATCTTACCCACTTCTCTCACTTTCTCAGGAACGGATACGGAAGACATTGTCGTACCTCCATGCTGCATGTCACTATACCCTGAGTATACGTCGCGTCTATTACTCTCGGGTGTGGCGACGGAGCACGACGCGCGGGCCAAGGTCTCGCGGTGACGTAGTCCCCGTTGCGCTCCAACGTGGCCGTCGGACCCGACCATAAGGGCGTATGCGATATGCCCCTACAAACACGCGTTATGACTGGCTTGCGCGTGCGATGCCAACGGTGATCGACTCCCCCTCGACGTCGAACGTCTCGGTGTAGCTGCCGGTCACCTCGTCGGGCGTGGCGACGGCGCGCGACTCGCGGGCCAGAATCTCGCCGGCGACGTAGTCCTGGTTGCGCTCCAGCGCGGCGGCGAATCGGCTGTTCTCGGCCGCCGCGTAGGTCACCAGGATGTAGTCGGCGATGTCGAAGCCGGCGCTCTTGCGCATCGTCTGCACGCGGTGGACGAACTCGCGCGCCCGCCCCTCGTCGGCCAGTTCCGGTGTGATCTCGGTGTCGAGCGCGGCGAGGTAGCCGTCCTCCTCGGCCACGGCGTAGCCGGGACGCGCCGCCGCCATCACCTGCACCTCGTCGGGCGCCAGTTCCACCGTCTCGTCCCCCACCGGCACGCGTAGCGGCGCGCCACCGCGCACCGTCGCCACCGCCTCTTGCTGGTCGAGTCCGTTGAGGGCCTTGATCACGGCCGGCAGCCGCTTGCCCAGTTTCGGTCCCAGAACCGGCGTGACCGGACGCAGCGTATAGGCCGCCACGTCGGCGTCATCGGCGAGGCGCTCCAGCCGCTTGACGTTGAGTTCGTCGAGGATTTGGTCGACGAACGGCTGCACCGATTGCCACTCCTCAGCGGTACGCGTGGTCACGCGCAGGCGCGCCAACGGCTGGCGCACCTTGATCTTGCTGGCGTTGCGCGCGGCCAGCCCCACCCCCACGATGTGGCGGGTCAGCCGCGTGGCCTCCAGCAGGTCACGCTCGACCAATGACAGGTCGGCGACGGGCCACGCCGTGAGGTGGACGCTCTCCGGCGCGCTCGGATCAACCGAGCGGACCAGATTCTGGTACAGTTCCTCGGCCATGAACGGTGTGTAGGGCGCGAGCAGGCGCACCAGCGTCGTCAGTACCTCATAGAGCGTGAGGTAGGCCGCCGTCTTGTCGCGGTCCTCCTCGGGTGTGGCGTCGGCCCCGCGCCAGTAGCGTCGGCGGCCGCGGCGCACGTACCAATTGGACAGGTTGTCGACGAACGACTCCAGGGAGCGGTTGCCCCGCGCGGTGTCCCACTCCTCCAGGCCGCGTGTAACCTCGTCGATCGTGACCTGCAACTCGGAGACGATCCAGCGGTCCAGCGCGGCGCGGCCGGCCACGGGCAGCGACTCTTTCGCCGGGTCGAAATGGTCGATGTTGGCGTAGATCACGAAGAACGAGTAGACGTTCCACAGCGGGATCATAAAGCGCCGCCGCGTTTCCTCGGCCAGTTTGTAGCCGAAGCGCAGGTTCGACGCCGGGTTGTGGGCGGTGTAGAGCCAGCGCATGGCGTCGGCGCTCATCTCCATGGCGCCCTCGTCGAAGGGGATACTGTTGCCGGTGCTCTTGTGCATGGGGTGTCCACGCTCGTCGAGCAGCGTGGCATAGCCCAGGCAGACTTCGAACGGGCGCGTGTCTTCCAGCGCCGTGGCCATGCACAGCAGCGAGTAGAACCAGTTGCGGAACTGGCCGGGGAAGCTCTCGGTGATGAACCGCGCCGGGAACCACGCGCGCCAATAGTCCCTGTCGTGCCGATAGTGCAGCGTCGAGAAGGGCACGATGCCCGCGTCAAGCCACGGGTTGCCGACGTCGGTGATGCGCGACGCCGTCTCCCCGCACCCCTTGCAGGCGATCTTGACCGCGTCGACCCACGGCCGGTGCGGCGTGTGCCCCGCGAACTCGTCCCAGCCGGCGACGGCGCGCTCCTTAAGCTCCTCCTCGCCGCCGATCACCTCGAAGGTACCGCACGAGGGGCACTCGTAGATTGGCAGGGCCAGGCCCCAGTAGCGCTTCTTGGAGATCATCCAGTCGCCCATGTTGCGCAGCCAGTCCTGTTCACGGTCGCGGCAAAACGCGGGCAGCCACTCGATCGCGTCGACCACGCGCATCATGCGCGGGCGCAGCTCCTCGACCGAGATGAACCACTCATCGACGAGGCGGAACACGATCGGCGTCTTGCAGCGCCAGCAGTGCGGGTAAGAGTGCTTGTAGTCCTGCACGCGCGCCAGCACGCCCTTGTCGCGCAGCGCGGCGAACACCAGGCGCGCCACGTCGTTGGCGTACTGCCCGGTGAAGGGGCCGAAGCCGTCGACGTAGACGCCCATCTCGTCGATCGGCGCGATCGCGGGCAGGTCGAAGCGCTTGGAGAGGTCGAAGTCTTCTTTGCCGCAGCCGGGCGCGATGTGCACGATGCCCGTGCCCTCGTCGGCGCTGACGCCCTTGTCCTGCTCGCCGCGCGACTCCCAGGGGATCACGCGGTGCTGCCCGTGCAACGCGTTTTGGACCGCCGCCAGCTCGTCGAAGGGACCCCGGTAGCGCCAGTCCACCATAGCGCGGCCTTGCGCACGGTCGAGCACCGTGTAGTCGCCCTTGGGAAAGAGGTTCTTGAGCGCGCCCTCGGCCAGCCAGTAGACCTGCTCGCCGTAGAGCGGGTGTTCGTGGCGCACGCGCACGTAGGTCAGGTCGGGATTCACGGCGGCGGCGACGTTGGCCGACAGCGTCCACGGCGTGGTCGTCCATACGACGAGCGCGTCGCCTTCTTGCGCGGACGCGACGGGGTCGACGAGGGGCAGCGCGACGAAGGGCGAGGCGTGCACGACATCGCGGTACTCGTCGGCGAGTTCCGCCTGCGTGAGGCCGGTGCCGCAGCGCGGGCACCACGGCATCGAGTCATGGCCCTTGTAGACCCAGCCGTTCTCATAGCAGCGCTTGAGGAACAGCCAGATGGTGTAGTTGTTCTCGTCCGACATCGTGTAGTACGAATTGTCCCAGTCCATCCAGTAGCCCAGGCGGATGGACTGCGCGGTCTGCACGCCGGCATACGTGCGCACGCGCTCCTTGCACTTCTCGACGAACTTGTCGATGCCGTAGGTCTCGATGTCGCGCTTGTTGTTGAGGCCAAGCTCTTTCTCCACCTCGACCTCGACCCAGAGACCCTGGCAGTCGAAGCCGTTCTGGTAGCGTTGCTCGTAGCCCTGCATCGTCTTGAAGCGTTGGAACAAGTCTTTGTAGGTGCGGCCCCAGCCGTGGTGGACGCCCATGGGGTTGTTGGCCGTGATGGGGCCGTCGATGAACGAGAAGCGCTTGGGCTTACCCTCGTCGTCGGTCGCGCCCGCGTTCTTGCGCACATACTTGCCCATGAGGTCGTTGGCGCGCCACCACGCCAGCGTCGCTTCCTCCAGCATGGGAAAGTCGGGGCGCGGATCGACCGGCTTGAAGACCGGTGGCTCCATTGTCGTCATACGTAGCTCCTTAGTGATTAGCCGTTAGCCGTTAGCCGTTAGCAATTAGGTTTTGTGGGATGATTAGCTCCCCGAGAAGCTAACTGCTAAACGCTAATTGCTAACAGCTTTGAAT
>JAABVA010000562.1_pt1 | contig 46637 bp, 37 predicted proteins | sample 5560331 | NCBI WGS metagenome assembly JAABVA01 (sample SAMN12812661, study PRJNA571458) | rock metagenome | isolation source: Antarctica rocks | place: Antarctica: Victoria Land, Mt New Zealand sud | collected 2016-01-07 | reverse complement strand
TTCATGGGCGCGGCTTCTTCCCTGGTGGCATCGTACTCGACGATCCGATCACTGTTTTCGCGGCTGTGGAAGCCATCATTGGTCTCACCATCGAGATTAGCTTCATCGCGACCTTTACACAACGCTTCTTCGGGAATTAGCTAGCGTACTCGCCAGTACACGCCATTTTCACGTCGCATAAAGCCACGTCCAACCATGTCTTTCCTGAAAAATGCCGCATCATGATAATACTGCCCAATAATCTCATTCACCTCTGCCTCCTGATAACGCCTGTCTACTACAAACCGACGTGCAAACCATTGGACGAGAATCGCAAGATTGTCGCGTCCCGCTGGAATAGTTGTAAGACGAGAACCTACAAAGAAACCTTTGAGTACCCTACGCTCTTCGTCTTCAAGTGCAGTTTCTTCAAGCGGTGATACGATATTCTTTTCAGAAGCAAGGAGCGAACGTTGAAAATCTTGTAGTGACTTTAAGTTAAGCTTATAGCGTTGTTTATGACTCTCCGACGTGATAACAATCTCAAGCTGTTGAAGCTTGTTCAAGTGACGTGAGACAAGCGATATTCTGGTATGTAATAGTAACGATAATTCCTCAAGGCTATATTCCTGTGTTGCTAGTAGCCCCACAAGCTTGAGCCGAAATGTATCAGCCAAAACACCTGTAATTTGTTGTAGTGAAGGAATGTTGTCCTGGAATATTCCTCTTGTTTCGCTTCCTGATGCTCTATTTCTTTTAGTCATGGTCCCCCTCGATGTGTTCCTGCTCTCTTGTGCCTGTAAGCCAATATTCGGCACCATTGTTCGTGCGATTCATAAAACGGTATTCGTGCAAGGCACGGCGTAGTGCCGCCGCATCCTTGCCAACACTGTGTGCGAGGAGTAGTTCGTTTATCTCTTTCTCGCTGTATACCCGCCCAGCCTCAAAGAAACCTGCTAGATATTCGAGAATAAGCAACTTGTCCTGCTGTTTGGCAACGGGCCACGTCGTGAGTTTATCGCTCTTATCAAGGAAACGTCGTAGCTCCTTTGGCAACGTGGAAACTTGCGCTACCGCCTCTTTCTCCTCAGACGAAACGAGTTTGTTAAGGGCATTAGCCGTCCTATTGATGTAGAACGAGCTAAGGCGATAGGTCTTGTTTGCACCCTCTCCACGCCGTTCATAGAGATAGCCCATGCCGACGAGTTGTTTGAGATGGCGCGACACGCTTGACTGACTCAAGTCAAGGGATGCAATGATATCCTGTGCCGACAACTCATCTTGTTGTACGAGCAGTTCAAGAATACGTAAGCGTGTATCATCAGCTAAGGCATTCAGGCGAGCGCGTAGTTCTGAGCGTCCAACGGGCGTGGAGCGTAGGACCTCGACATCATAATTGGGCGGCTCGCTAAAGAACAGCAATACCCGTTCTTTGCCGTTCCAATCGCTTCTGCCATTGAAGGGCACACCATCCCACAATGTAACGTGCTGCCCAGTATGCCATGAGGGAACAAGCACGATTTGCGAAGCATGAGCAACTTCCTTTGCAATAGCAGCAGGAAGTGGACGACCTGTAAACGTATGAAATGTCTCTTCTATTGCTGCTTCCTCATCAAGGCTTCGTGTGAACATCTCGACCTGCCAGCGTAGAGATGATTGTACACGTCTCCATTCAGCCGTAAATGTCGTTTTCCACATCATTTCAAGATGTGAGAGAATCAAATTTTGTAAAGCTGCTGGGTCTTGTAGGAGTGCGTGAACCTCTCTCTGCAATTCTTCATCAAAAACGCTCTCGCCCTGCACCTGTTTGATACAGTAGAGAAATGCATCCACATCGTTAAACAGCCGTTTCGTATCCGGCGTCGCATAGGTGACGAGACGCGAGAAACGACTACGCAATGGCTCGATCACCATCTTACGTACCAGGAATGGATTGAGTTCCGCCAAATTATGTAGATAAGAAGGAAAATTAGGCTCGTCAGGTTGAGGCGTCAACGCATCTCGCAACCCCTCGAATACAAGTTTGTGTGTGTGACGCTGTTCAAGCGTAAGTGAATTTGCGGTTTGCGTTACCCACGCATTGAGTCCCGCAGTGCGCTCGCTCTCGTTTATCAGTGATAAACTATTGAGCGCGTTGCCTACAGGTTCAAGCGCAACACGAACAGGAGTATGTGAATATGGAGTAACTGGTGACGACATGACATTTATCCTTTCTATCCATCTATGCAATTATTTGCATAATTGCAAATAAAGCTTACCTGCAAAAAGGATAAATGTCAAGAGGCACTATTGAGTTTGCTTTGATAAAAATAAGTGTCTTTCGTCCTATAAATAGAAGGAGATATGTATGTTATAATTTTCTTTGCTACAAAGTATTGCAACCCAATAGAGAAAAGTAGCCATAAAAAGACGGCTCTGATGTTATCCCCCACAACTAGATGAGGAGCTACACAATGGGACTGGTAGTTGAACACGTTAGCAAATCATTTGCCCAATTTCACGCCGTGACAGACCTCTCAATGGAAGTAAAAGAGGGGTCTATCTTTGGCTTTTTGGGCGCGAATGGCGCAGGCAAAACAACCACGATGCGTATGGTTCTCGACATTCTTCGCCCTGATGCTGGTCGTATCAGTTGGAATGGAAAAGATGTGAGTGAAATCCCCCGGAATCACTTAGGGTATTTGCCAGAAGAGCGCGGTCTCTATCCTAAGATGACGGTGGAAGACCAGTTACTCTTTCTTGCACAACTCAATGGGTTGTCGAAGCAGGCCGCCAGGACCGAACTGGACGAATGGCTTGAGCGTTTTCAGATCAACGCCAACCGTACAAAGAAGGTTGAAGAACTCTCAAAGGGCAATCAGCAAAAGGTACAATTCCTCGCGACGATTCTACACGACCCTGCGATTCTCATTATGGATGAACCGTTTAGCGGTCTCGACCCGGTTAATGCGAACGTGCTAAAAGAGGCGTTTTTAGAGATGCATAGACGCGGCAAAACCATTATCTTCTCGACGCACCAGTTGGAGCAAGTTGAAGAATTGTGTCAAGATGTGGTGATTATCAACAAAGGGCAGAGCGTCGTACAGGGCAACGTGCAAGAAATCAAACGCCAACATGGACGCAACGTGATCCGTCTGAAACTAGACAACGATGCAGAGGCACGCTGGCTAGACACGCTACAGGGAGTGCGAGTTGACAAACGGCGACAGGACTATATCGAGATGCGGATGGAGCCTGGCTTTAATCCTAACCTCATCGTCGAGACGGCACTGCGTCACAACGGCCATATCAGCCTCTTTGAACTGGTCGAGCCATCCCTCACCGATATCTTTATTGAGTCCGTTGGCAAGATTGCACAACCGGATTCACCCGTAGCCCCAACCACCGTTTCAGCATAAGGAAAGAGGCGTGCAAAAATGCTAAAAAATAGTCCAGTGCTACCAGAGGCTCCAGAGCAGCAACAGCAGAGTCCAGTCATTGCAAGGTCGGGGAGCGCGGCGAATCAAAACACGCTCCGTAACATCTCGCTTATTGTCAGACGAGAATATAAGAACCGCGTCACGCAACGTAGTTTTATCATCGGTACCATTGTGATGCTCGTTTTAATTCTCATCGGTGCATGTGTTCCCACCATTATCACATACATTACGTCTGCATCAAGTACCCCGACGAGGCTAGCAGTGGTAAATAACGCGGGTACGGTTGCAGGACTACAGGGCAATACACTCACGCAATATATTCAAACGAACCTTAACGGTACAGCAACGGGTACATCGGGTACAGTAGGTACAACGGGACAAAGTACAGCAGGAAAACCTCGTTTTGTGCTTACTTCTGGAACGCCCGATACCATAACCACGCTGCAACAGAAAGTAAAAAATGGCGGCTTAAATATTCTGCTCGTCCTTGAGCGTGGCGCAAATCAAAACATGCACTTCACCTATTATACGAACGCGAATAGTACAGATGATGCGAACGTAGCACAGGTAAAGGCTATGGCGGGGCAGTTGAACTTCCTCGATACAGCGTCGCGTCTAGGTTTAACGCCAGCACAAACAAACAGTTTGTTTGCTCAACCAGACTTTACGGTAGTAAATACAGGGCAAAATCAAGATACGCGTTCGGTAGGAGCGAGACTGGCTGGTTACTTTGTTGCGTTTGCAGGCGTCATTCTCATCTTTATGTCGGTCTTCCTCTATGGAACGATGGTAGCGACGGGAGTAGCAGAGGAGAAGGGGAGTCGCATTATGGAGATTCTGGTGAACGCGGCTACACCATTTCAATTGTTGGTCGGAAAAATTGTTGGGATAGGTGCGGCAGGTTTAACACAGATGATCTGCTTTGTAGTCGTAGGTATCGTTGCCTTCTTGCTTCAGGCACCGCTAGCAACAGCGTTGACAGGCAATCCTAGCGGTGGTCTAAGCGTTGATATTGCGAATGTTTCCGTTACGCTGTTGCTTATACTCTTGCTTTACTTCATTCTTGGCTTCTTGCTCTATGCTACGCTCTTTGCTGCAGCAGGAGCGTTAGTCAAACGACAGGACGAGGTGCAGAATGCAATTCAGCCGCTCACATGGTTGTTTATGATTGGCTATTTTGTAAGCTTCTTTGGCATTTCTACACCGGACGCAACCTGGATAAAAGTAATGTCTTACATTCCCTTCTGGACGCCAACCATCATGCTTATGCGTATTGGAGTAGGTGTTGTAGCATGGTGGGAGATTCCGTTAAGCATCGTGTTGATGCTTCTTGCGACTTTTGTATGTGCGCTGATTGGAGCACGCATCTATCGCTTCGGTATCTTACTGTATGGGCAAAGACCAGGGTTCCGACAGCTTGCGAAGATGGTACGAACCAGGTAATCGGACCAAATCAATGCTCATATGCCAAATTTTCGTGATGTTCCAACAAGATGTATACGAAAATTTCGTAGGGACCGATTTATCGCGTCCTGGGGTGGTGGGGAGGGGAACGCATCGGCAACGATTCCTGCCGGTGACGTGCGCCCCACCGCCCCACCCTCAGGACGCGATAATGCTGTTTAAGAAAATAATGTGCCAATGAAAAAAACAACGGGCGACCACAAGGGTCGCCCGTTGAGAAAAACGATGTGACCGCTCGTTACCAGGTTAAAAAGTTAAACAGCATCATCGGTCCCTACAACCGTTAATCCACCGCGATAACAAAATTGCGTAGCTCATACCCTGTTGTCAACGTGTTCCAGCGAATGCTCGGCTTGCTCACGATGCGTAAACTGTCGATGGTAAGTAGACGTTGCAGGAAGATATCGGTCTCTTGAATAGCAATGTACGCTCCTGGACAGCGATGCACGCCATCGCCGAAGCTCATCACCATTTCGGCCACACGGTCCCCCTTGATTTCACGACCTGGGCAGACCGCTAGCGGTAATTCGCCTACAATGCTTTCGTCGGCATTGGAGGCATCAACTTCAATTGCCACCTTCGCATCTTGCGGAATGACCACAGAGGTACCATTATCTTCAAGGATGATATCCTCTGTTGTGCGACGATAGAGGCGCGTCACCACTGGCTCTACACGCAATATCTCGTGCAGTATTGCATAACGTTCCTCTTCCGAGGCAACTATGTAGCGTTGGCGTAGCTCTGGTCGTTCCAAAAGATGCCATGCCGCGACACTGATAAACTCGCGTGTCGTTATCATACCAGCAGCCGCATACGTGATACATTCCGTCAATATTTCCGCGTTGCTGTAGTTTTGCGCGAGCAGGTGCGAAATAACGTCCTGCTGCGGTTTGCGCTTTCTCGCACGAATAGCGGGCAGCACATCCAATGTGAAGAATGCCAGTGTGCGCGATTGATTCTTGAGCATGTTGAGCATCGAGCGTAGACTCATATGCATATCCGTCAAGTCGCCCGAAAAGAACGCCTCAAGTCGCTGTGGCAAACCTAGATAACTATTGGTCAAGCCAACCACCTGTGCCGCGACACGTACTGCAAGCGTGATGCTCAATTGGCTCAAATCGACCTGCTTCTTGCGTTGCAGCTTCTTAATCAACTGGTTCGCCAATCGCTCCATGACCTGACGATAATTATCGCTGACCATCTTGGGTGTGAAAAAGCGTGCTGTCTGCTTCCTCTGCTGTTGATGCACCTTGCCATCCTGATACAAAATCGGCTGGTTCATCATATTGGGAATTTGCGCGATCAGTTCCGCGTTAAAACCTGCCTGTTTGGTATCGGCACTACGCAACACCTCTCGCGTTGCCGCGAAACTTCGTACATGCCATACCCCGTCCTTATCCTGCTCGATTGCCGGACCCTTCGATGGGGCGGTTGGCACGGTCTTTTGCCACGACCATGCACTATGATCTATTGGACACTGAGCTGCAGAAACTCCCGTATCCGTTGTTGTCGCTGTATTTATCGGGAAAGATTGCTCCGTTGTAGACTCCATTATGCTCCACTTTTCCTCTACACGCCCTCGTCGAAAAGGCTAGCTGTACATGTGTGATATAGTGTATATCATATTGTATAGTCTAACTCATATCGTAAGAAAAGGTCAAGGGTAGGGGAATGAATGGAGACTCACGATAAGCGCGTCAAGCGTACACAACAACTACTAGCGAAAGCTTTGATTGCTCTCACTTTAGAGAAGGGCTACGAGGCGGTGACGATTCGCGACATTACAGAGTACGCGGATATTGGCTATGCCACTTTCTTTCGCCACTATACTAGTAAAGATGCCTTGCTTCGCGACGTGTCGGATGTCGTTCTGGCGGAACTAAAAGCCTTGTTACCCGTCTCTTCGGACAACGTAGCCATAGGTGAGTCGCTATTTGTTTACGTGGGTGAACATGCAAATATCATTCGTGTTTTGTTGAGCAGTCGCGGCAGCTCTTCGCTGCTACAACACATTATCGAGATGACCACACAGGACGTACTCGATAAAAATACACCGCTAGCAGATAGTGTAGTTCCCATGGAGATTGCCGCCTATCACCTTATCACCTCTTCCATTGCTTTGATTCAATGGTGGCTAGAGCATGATATGCCTTACTCGCCCGAACGTATGGGTAGCATTTATCATACGCTCATCATGGAGCCAACACACGCTGTTGCGTTTAGGCCAATTGCTTGTAACGATAATAAAGAATTTAGTGTGCTATAAGTTTTATGATAAAACTTTCTATAGATATAGCGGTCAGACATATTATGCGGTCTTGCGGTGCCGACCAGCCTCATACTTGTTGCGGTACGGATTATCTCCACAGTAGACATTCCGTCGTGCAAACTCCTCTGGCGTTGTCTCGCGCAATTCTTGCTGCACCTCATCCATATCCCCTGCCAAATGGTAGTACCAAGGACTGGGTAGACGGTAGCGTTCCTCCATCGCCCATGCTGGGCATTCCAAGTTGTAGGTGTGGCAGAGATACTCCACTGATGCTGCACAAAACACGGCCCATTGAAACAGGTCAGCTGCGACTTGGTCTGGCATTTCAATGGGATCGCGGACTAGCTCCGCACGAAACATCTTATATGCACCAAAAAATTGATGCATCATTTTGCCAAGCGCGATCCACGGACGCTCACCGGCACATATTTCTGCAAATGAACGAGCAAACGTTTGGTACGGAACGGTGATCACAGGTCGTTCTTCATTCATTCTAGTCCTTCCTTTCCCTCGTTTCTTTTCTGTTCATTCTACCATGTGCCTCGCCTTGTCCGCTTGCCTCTTGGTTTACTTGCGAAACAGCCGCTTCAAAGTTTTTGGTACTTCATAGAATTGCTGACCCTCTGGCAGGACAAAGCGATCAAGAATGGTCTGTGCCTGCGTCCGAGTGCGAAGATGGAGCTTGTGAATCAGCAGACGAATATCATCCTGATCTTTGGGACGGTTCGCCATGATTTTGGTTGCAAACACATATTCAGGGGTAGGAAGATAGACAAAGAGTCTTCCCCCAAAGGAACGCCAGAATAGGACATCCACCGAGGGCGCATCATCGTAGTAGTACTCGGCAGCTTCATCATTCATCCAGTCGGGCGGCAAGCGATGTGCGACCGCCACATTGACCACAGCCTGACGGAATTCTGTCGCATACGGGACCGTACTTTGCAAGCTCGCCACAGTCATACGCTGAACCGTCGTCTGTACCACCCGTCCAGGCGTGGGATGACTCGCACCTGCAATCAAGGCAAAATCAATATCTTCTGTATAGCTGCGTTCGTGCTGAAGGATGAGGTACGCCCCACCTGTGATGACGAGATGATACTGTATTGTGACTCCCAACGCCCCTAGCTCAAAGGCCAAGGTCTCAAGATGCTGCTCGATTTGCTGTGGGTTATCCATCCCCTTTGGTTCCTCCAAATTTACTCCATTGGCAAGGCTGCCTGATATACACTACTCATGCTCGCATCGTCACCGCGTCTCTGCTCATCCGTCTGATAGCTCATCGTCCCCATCATCCTATCCCCCACCACCGAGGTCAGTTCCCCCTCGAATGCCTGATGGAGCAACGTTTGGAAGAGATGCTCAGCTTGCCGCGCAGCTTCTCTTTGTTGCGCTTGAAATCGCTTGTATTTCTTGGCAATTTGTGCAAACTTTTTTTGCAGAGGCAAAGGCGGTAGGTAAAGTTTAATTTTAATCATACGGTTAAGGCCAAGATCATGATTAGCAATTCCATGAGTAAGCTCTTGCGATTGGTTGTAACAAAAATCTGAGTTTAACATACTCTCAAGCCATGAAGAATCGACTATGTTATGGTTAGGCTTGAGTAATGCGATATGCACCCAAATAGCTACTTCTGTGTCAAAATCAACTACTTTAGCTAAGCCAGTAGTTCCTCCCTTAGTATAAAGAATATCACCACGTTCTGGTTTACATCTTTCCCAATACTTTTCGGCATCTTTACGAGGAATAAACTTTAAGTCATCCCATATCACCTGACCTGGACGAATATTCCGAGTTGAAAGGAAGGGTATGCCCTTTTCTGGGTAGTCAGGGCTGACATGTGGTCCATCTTGTGTGGAGTGAATAATATCTCCAAGAGTTTTAAATTCTAAAGAATTGGGATTCGTCACCGGATCACCAAACATCTCCAAAAACACTGTTTGCAAATACGTATCACTAAGCTCTAGCGCATACCGTCGCAGGCGGCGCAAACGGTCAGCTTTTTCGAGAATGGCTACGATGCGTTTTTGTTCAGAAGAGGAGGGAAAATTGATTGGTAGCTCTTCTAATGATTGGCGATTTACATGAGGAATAGTTGCTCCTATACAATTTGTCTGAATGTATTGAAATAGACTATGCAAAAAGTATCCAAGAAATGGACCATAAATATTATTATACTTAGGTCTTATAATAGCAATTGTACTTCCTGGATAACCTTCAATCCCAAAGCCTACAGTTCCTGCATTTGCCCCATCCCAAGCAATTAGTACATCATTTTTGGTAGCTAGTATACCTTGTTTATTGTAAGCGTATTAAGACATCAATCAGCGACATAACTGTGCGCGTTTTTCCTGTACCCGTAGCCATCGTCAACAGAGCTTTGCGCTTATTTTTCTGCTCAAAAGCCTCGCACACACGCCGAATCGCCTCTTGTTGATACAAGCGGTCGGTGATAGTCGTATTGATAGCCATTTGCGAGAGCGGGAGTTTATATTGACGAAGAAACAATAAATTTTCCAGGTCGTCAAGCGAGAAAAAGCCAGCCACCAGCCGCTTATTCGCATTACCTGCATCGAGGAAATAGATATCGTTGCCATTCGCCATAAAAGCAAAAGGGCGAAAACTCTGTCGCTTCTCTAACTCTGTCACATAAAATTCGGCCTGAGTCTGTGCCAGCCGTGGATCAATACTTGTTCTTTTGGCCTCGACAATCGCGATAACATCTCCATTGGGTCTATAGAGCGCATAATCACTCACGCCCTTGGGCAAAGGAATATTATAGATGCCATGTTGTTCGCGGATAGATTTTAACTTCTTTTGTGTAATTTCCCATGCTTTAGGATCGGTTCCATCAATAGGAATTTCAAGGCCAACTTGAGTAGGATCATCAAGCTTCCAACCAGCCTTTGCTAGAGCAGGATCGATGCGCTCTTTGCGCGTTGTGGCTTCATTTTGTGTAGACAATGGAATCCCCTCACAACCCTTGTAATCGCTTCCAGGGTGCCCGCAAGGGGACGCCCCATACGCACCAACTTTAGTATGCGATTGGAGACTAGGGCGTCCCCTTGTGGGCGTCCGTTCCCATATTCACCAACGTTTCGCTTATTTGAATTGTATTGCCCCTTGTGGGCGTCCGTCCCCCATCCGAAACATTCTCTTTATTTGAACAGTATTGCCCCTTGCGGGCACCCTGGTTCTCTAACTATTCTACATCTCTGCCGAGAAAGTGGCAATTGTGGCTAACTCTTCCACATTGCTCTATAATCTACCATAGTAATGAAATATCAGCATCTCTATAGGCTAAACGGAACTATAATGCTACACATAAACTCATCCTTGCTAAAACGTTTCTTCGTGCCTCCAACATTTGCTCAGACAAACGTCGAAAAGTCCCTTGCCGAAAAAGCCTCTGCCCGCACCTTTACATGGCCCGACGCCGCTATCGGTGTTGGTATCCTCTTAGACCTCGTACTCTCTTTTATCGATATCACAACCCACTGGTGGTATGTTGGCGCAATCGAGGTAGTGCTTTCACTCTATCTACTTGCGTTATTACTCTTCAAAGATATACGACCGCTTGTAGGCAGACTGTTACTGGTAGGCTTTATCGCTGGCATTTGCGAACTGTTCACCGACGCCTCCGGCCAAAACTTCGCCCATTCTCTTATCTATCCAACTCATGCGCCGACCTTATGGACTTCGCCACTCTACATGCCGCTTTCCTGGATGGTCATATTGACTCACCTCGGCTACATTGCGTGGCGACTGCGAGCATTATTAGGTGTGCGGAAAGCAACTTTACTGAGCGGTCTCTTGGGTGTAATCCAGATTCCCCTGTATGAAGAGATGGCCTACTATGGTTATTGGTGGCGTTACCAGCCAACTCACCTCATGCTTGGGCATACACCTCTCTATGTCCTGCTCTTTGAAGGGCTAATTGTCGCCGCATTACCTCTACTTTATGATCGTATCGAGCGTCGTGCATGGTCGCAAGTTGCTCTGCTTGGAGTGGTCATAGGCGTATGGATGCCCTTTGCAGCCCTGTTCTCATGGTTACTACTTGGGTTGTGAACATGCATATCTTCCTATTTTCCATGCATATTCCTATGGTTTTACTACAAAGTAGATGATTTTCAAATACTATGGTATTATCTTGAAGCGGAGAGAGAGCAATTCGTACACAAGGGAGAGCTATGTTTATGGACGGCAAGATTACCTACCATCAGCAGATGAGTTACTGTGGCAAGGCGCGTTGCCGTAAGTGCAGTGATGGAGTGGGGCATGGACCGTACTGGTATGCGTACCAGACGGTCAACGGGCGCGTCAAACGTACCTATATAGGTAAAGAACTCCCAGCCGAAGCAGTAGTGGCCGTCGCAACAGAGGCTCCCCCACCACTCGCCCCCGATAGCAAGCCTTCTTCTGACATGCTCCCAACTGGCCGTATTCACCGCAATCCGCTGATTGGACGCGAGGAAGAGTATACTATGCTGCATTCGCTACTGCTCCAGGTCGAGCGCAAGCAGAATGGCACGACTACGCAACAGAAACGTGCAGACCTGCCGCTCGATACACAACGCAGTTCGCAATGCGTTGTTCTCTTTGGTGAGTTGGGCATTGGCAAGACACGTCTCGCCGAGGAGCTAGGCCGTGAGGCGCAGCAACGCGGTTGGGCCGTGTTGTGGAATCGCGCCTATTTGCAGGAGAGTGGCATACCCTATCGTGCATGGTCCGATATTGTGCGTAAAGCTCTCAATCTGAATACAACACTCGCGCCCAGTGGCAAGGGTATAGCTGTAGAGACGTACACACGCGTTGGATTGCTGTCCTCTCAATCATTGTTAGAAAGCGACATCGCCCGTCCTATTGTCGCAACAACTGCCGAGCAAGAAGGAATGTATCGTTCATTGCAGGCCATTGTACCAGAGCTACAGGTCTCACAACACACCCGTACTGCATTGGCTGTGAGAGAGCCAGAGCAAGAGCAGTTGCGTTTACGCGAAGCCGTGTACACCTTGCTCATCGACGAAAGCCAAAAGAGGCCGTTGCTGATCGTTCTCGATGATATTCAATGGGCGGATGGCAGTAGCTGTGAACTATTGGCGTATCTTGCACGCCATGTACATGAAGCACCTATTGTGTTGCTGGCAACGTGCCGTGAGAGCGAAACGCCAAAACTGTTGAGCAAGTTGATCGAGCACATGCAGCGTGAACACACTGTCACCACGCTACATATCGACCCGTTGACACACGATGAGATCGGGCAACTGGTCGAGCATCTCCCCGAACAGCAGGTGCAGCACATCCAGGCCCAGGCGGCAGGCAACCCTTTCTTTGCCGAAGAGTTGGCACGCACGTCTCCGCCCACACTGCCAGACACCATCACCGCCGCCCTCGATTCACGCATGAACAGCCTGAGCGAAGAGTGTCGCACCTTTCTGAAAAATGCAGCGGTCGTGGGCGGCTCCTTTGAATTTCCTCTTATTCATGATCTGGAGGTCAAACGCATTGGTGCGAGTGCCGACGAAGACGCCCTGTTCGATCAGCTTGAAGAGGCACTTGAGGCGGGTATTTTGACCGAGGAAGGTATAGGAGCGCATGTAACCTATTCCTTCTGGCATCCACTCATGGTTACGCACTTATATGAAAGCGTCTCAGCCGTGCGTCGCACCCACACGCACCGTCGCATTGCTGATCTCTTGCTACGTATGTATCATGGTCGCGAAGAGGAGATGGCAGCCACCATCGCCCATCACATGCTGTATGGGGGGGCCGATCCAAGAGATGTTGTCCGGTATGCGGAGATAGCTGGAGACCGTGCCTATGCGTTGCTGGCGTATTCTGAGGCTGAACGCTACTACAAGATGGCACTCGACGCCATACAAGCGGATGCAACAGGTAAAAAATCTCTCACTGGCGAGCCTATCGTAGCCCCTGCACAGCTTGCGCTACTTACCGAACGTCTTGCGGAAAGCGTCATGGTGCAGGGGCGTTTCGAGCAGGCGCGGGGCTTCTTCGAGAGCGTCCTTGCACTGCGAACACAGCAAGCCAGCGATGAGCAAGCGTCACAGGATGAGGCGCAGGTGCAGGCACTGCTTTGGAGCGATATCGGACGCACATGGCTCTATGTCGGCGATAGAAAGCACGCAAGAGAATGCTATGAGCATAGTGAGCAGGTATTGCAACAGGCGGATGTTTTGACAGGTTTTGCGCGTGCGCGACTCCGTTTGCTGCAAGGTGGCCTCTTCGCGCAGGAGGGTAGCTATAAAGAGGCATTGAGTGCAGCAAATGAAGCTCTGCAACTATTTCAAGCAGCGACGGAGCAGCAACAACGTATACGTTACAACCCCGATTCATCGGCTCCATTGACACGTATACAGCGTACCTTGAACGGCGATCCAAACGATCTTGGCCGTATTTACATGCTGCTTGGCTCTGTTAATAACAGCATCGGTCAACTTAACAATGCCCTCACGCATCTGATGACCGCTCTGACCATGTTTGAGCAGCGCGATCAGAAGCGTGAAATTGCTAACGCCTCTTGTAATATTGGCTATATTTTGTTGAAAAAGACAGAATATACATTGGCACAAACAGCCTTTGAACGTTCGCTGGCACTGGCAGAATACATGGGCGATGGACCTATCAGTTCGGTTGTGTTCAGCAACTATGGCGTATTGGCAACATATCATAATGACCTAGAAGAGGCTGAGATGTGGTACAAGCGCGCCCTTGCTCTAGCGGAACAATTCAAAGATCGCACATATATTAGTATGTGGAGTGCAGAGTTAGCTGTAATTTTGCAGGCACAACAGAAATCAGTCGAAGCCGTTCCCTCTCTCATACAGGCATTCAAAGTAGGACGCACCATGCAAAACAACCTGTGCATTGGGAATGCGCTGGTCGCCCTGGCAAATATGCGCCTCCTGCAAGCGCGACACCTTTCAGCAACTGCAAAACAGAGTAGAACGCGCCTCCTGAAACATGCTTATCGGAATGGTCGCCGCGCCCTTGTCCTCAGCGGACTAGAGGCCGAAACCTACACAAAGGGACGACTGATACTTGCCCAAATCTTGTTGCTCCTCAACGACCTACCGAAAGCCAGGAAAATGTTTGAGGATGTTGTCGAGCGAGCGCACCGCCACAATCTCACCTATATCGAACAACAAGCACGGGCTATGTTGGATGAAGTGAATATAAGCTGATAATAAAGTTTCAGAAGAAAATACAAAGAGATGGTTGTGGCGACGAGTCGCCACAACCATCTCTTTGTATTTTCTTCTGTATTACATATTTCTGTAATGCCTCACGCATCTTCATAATATCACCCATACCAGGAACTTAATGCCGTAGGCCAGCATAGATGCCCTCTTGTTAGCTATACTTCTTGTATACGCTAAGGCGAGAAAAGAATGTAGCTATTTAAGGAAGGTTTTCATATATGCAGCACGTCATGCTTGATCTTTACCACTGTAACGCCGTACTGCTAGCGGATAGAGCATTTCTACATGGCGTACTCGATGAGTACCCAGACTTTATTGGTATGGAGAAGGCTAGCCCGGTTGTCTTGCGGGATATCAAAACATCAAACTTACCTGATGACGGTATGTCAGGTTTTGTTATCATCGCAACTAGTCACGTAAGCTTGCATGCATGGCCTCCCTATAGCATGGTGAATCTCGATATCTTTTCCTGTGAGCCATTTGATGTCGATGCAGTTGCGCGTTTCGCATGCGAGAAATTTCAGACACAGGACATCGAGATACACGCGGTAGAACGTGCCACACGCTCGCCGCGTATTGTATATGCCGAACGGGATGTATTGGTATGAAATTAAAAGGTATTGCGAGTCTTGCGTTTTTGCTCAACACGTTTCTTTTCGCCACCTATTATGCGGTGTCGAAGGAGGCTCTGGGACGCATTGACCCTATTGTGTTTACCTTTTTTGAGATGACTTCGCTTGTGCCTGCCGCATTATGCATTCTTCTCTGCTCGTGGAAACATATTACGCGAGCAGTGATAAGACGTGGTGTCCTTCTGGGTAGTACGCTATGTTTAGCTCTGTTCACCATTGCTATCGCGCTCAAATATACGAGTGCCACGAGTACGGCCTTTTTTCCGGCACTCAATGGCTTTTTAGCAGCATTTATCGCATGGCTTTTCTTGAAGCAACCATTGAAGAAGGCAACGTGGGTCGCTGGCCTTTTCTCTATCGCAGGTGCAGCCCTGCTCATCATCACCTCACCGATGGGTGGCATACGCGGTTCACTGATCGCTTTTCTCGGCGGTCTCTTCTTCACCTGTTACGTGTTTCTGTCCGATCAGAAGCAGGAGCAGGAAAGCGCACCCTGGCCGCTCTTTGGTATCGAGCTATTGACGATGGCGGGCTGGGCGTGTCTCGTCTCGCTCCTCTTTGGCGATTGGCAAGCATTTCATCCAGAGCTGCCAAAAGATATCTATGTCATCGTGTATGTTGCGAGTGCCTGTACCTTCTTGCCCACGCTGATTACTGTGTTGATGCAAAAACATATCCCAGCACTTACCGTTTCATTTATCTATGTTCTCGAACCAGTCCTGGGTGCAGTTATCGCGAACGTGTACCTGCACGAACTACTACCGCTCTATTGCTATATTGGCGGCGGTTTTGTTGTCCTGGGGGCAATCGTCCAGTCATGGAGCAATATTGAGCGACCACGCACTGCACATAGGAAGGTACAACATGCGATTCCGCGTGGACGTTCGTCACGGCTGGCAAGTACGGGAGCAATTGTGTATCCGTTGCTGTTCCTCTTCGTTGGTGGCTTTCTGCTTGCTAAACTTGGTGGCTTGCCTCCAACGTCCTGGCAAGAACTCTATGGAGTACGAACACAACTGCTGACATCAGCCGTTTTATGGCGAGAGACAGCGACACAATTGATAGTGGTGCAGGCGGTGTGCTGGTTGGTCGCATGGGTATCGGTGATCCTCACGGGCAGCATCGGCATTGCACACGGCCTGTCCGTAAGAACTCGTCCGGCGTATCCTGTCCAGCAAGCGGTGCATGCAGGGGCAATGCACTCCTCACACGATGTATCGCTGACCGAAAAGAGCAGGCTGCAGCAGGTGCATACAGGCCGCCTGACAGCAACAGAGAATCGTTCGCAACAGTTCTCTCCTGCTAGCGTTGTTGCGGCACAAGAAGATGCACATGTCACGGAGGACTTGCCAGAGATACAACTGTGGGAAGAGTATCCAGAAATAGAACTCGCGGTTGCCACCTATGAGGTACCGTCTGTTGCTCCTATTGCAAAACAAGAAGACAATACAATGCTTGAGCAGAACCGTAAGATGCGTCGCATGCGCTTAGCTCGCGTAGAAGCAATGTAAGTACATAGTCAATTATCATGCGACAATATTCCGTAGGGACCAGATGTATCGCGTCCGTTGCGCGATTTATCGCATGAAATCCTTGTCAAACCAGTCCATATGCAGGATGAGAAAGCATCTCGCGTGATGAATCACACACGGACGCGATACATCTGGTCCCTACGGAATATTGCTATATCAAGATTGACTGTGTAGTAGAGATCGATTGATTGTATATCATACCATGGAGAAACGAGAGAACGATGAAATACAATGATACAGACGACTTCTGCGTCCTTTACGTGGAACCAATGGACGACAAGACGGCATTGTTCACAACGATCATCGGGCAAAAGAAACCTGTGGTGTTGATGCTTGCTGAACAGGTACGCGTCCTGCAGCACCCCGAAGACTTTACAGAACTGAAACACGTCAAGCGACAACTCGACCAGCCTATCGCATTCGTAGCGGCACACGGTGAACGGCTGGTACAACTGGCGAACCGCAATGGTTTTCCTGTGTATCCCTCGATGGACACGCTTGCAGAGGCACTGGCGAAGGGCCATATGACGCGGCAACGTAGCAAGACAACAACGATGCCACTTGACCCAGCACGTCTCGCTCAACTCTCTAGCAAGACGGAACCGTTGACTCAGGAGTCGTTTGCACCGAACACACCACTACCGATTTCCGGGTTGTTTCCAGCACACGCGCAAGGAAACGCCCCTCTCATACACGAATCCGCTCCTAACACAACATCATACGGGAGGAGTTTCCGTGAGGAGATGCCCTTATCCTCACACACAACTGCACCGAATACACCACCGCCACCTACCGCGCCCTTGCCCACACATGCGACTGAGGAGGTACGAAAAAAACGCTTGCCGACGATTCTTGTTGTTTTAACGATCACAGCATTGCTGGCTGTCGCTCTTGGTTCGTTCCTGGTGTTTGTGCCGAATGTGTCCATGAGTAGTAGCATCAATAGTGCTGTTGCATCGGCTATTATGGGGCACCTCTATTTTTTGAGTAGTGAGCAACTCAGCGAGAATAGCAGTCGTGGCATCGCCGACGAGGTGCAGATTGATCTCAGCAACGTCCCCAATCCGACGGCTGGTAAGAGCTACTATGCGTGGTTGTTGACCGACAAAAGCCAACCGGATACGAAGGCAACATTGGTCGGAACTTTACCTGTCAACAAAGGCAATGTTCATTTTCTTTACCCGGGTGACGCGCAACATACCAACTTGCTCGCTGCCAATAGTCGCTTGCTGGTGACGGAGGAAGATGCCACGGCGACACCCCTCACTCCATCGCCCGACGAGGGAACATGGATCTATTACGGCGAGATTTCTTCGACGCCTATTGCTAATACGAGTGATAGCACAGGCAGCACCAAAACGTTCAGTTATCTCGATCATCTGCGCCACCTGCTCGCGTCGGACCCTTTGCTGGATCAAATGGAGCTACCAGGGGGGCTGAATAACTGGCTCTATAGAAATACTGGCAAGATTCTTGAATGGACAGGCAGTATGCGCGAACACTGGGAAGAGACGCCTGATGTCACCTTTATTCGTCGCCAGACCATTCGCACGCTTTCCTACCTGGATGGTCTCTCCTATGTGCAACAAGATGTACCGCCGACGATTCCGCTCGGCATCAATGACCGCCTTGGACGTATTGGTCTGCTTCTGGTCGATGGTGTCAATCAGGACCCACCGGCGTACCTGACTCACCTCGCATTTCATTTAAATGGTTTGCTGCAGGCAAACACCTCTAACAAGGAGTTACGTACTCAGATTGCGGCCATGATTGTTGCATTGAACAATGTCCGTTTCTGGTTGATGCAGGTGCGTAAAGACTCACAACAGTTGCTTAAGATGAGCGATAGCCAGTTGCATCAACCGACCACGTTATCGCTGCTCAACGATATGATTGCGAATGCGAACTTTGCCTATGTGGGTCAGCCTGATACGACGACAGGAGAGGTACATCAAGGTGTCTCATGGGTACATAGCCAGATGCAATCGTTAGCGGTGATAGCGATAGCGAAGTACAGTGCCAGCCATTCATCCATTCAAATGATTAAAGATACCAACAAAAGTGGTCTATAAGCATTAACTGTAGGGTGCGGATGGGGACAAGGGCACCCTGGAATGTTTTACAAGGGGAACAACGATGAATATACGTCTACTCGGCATTACATTACTGGTACTCATGATTATTGGCGGGCTTGTCGCAGGTATCTTTGCAAATAGTATCGAACGTGCGCTCACTGTGCCTGCCCACGCCATGCCAGCTATGCCAGTAATTCCTATAGTCAAAGGTTCGATGTCAACGGTGGCAACGCCCACAACTACGACGAATGATCCGGCTACCATCATTGCACAGGATATGTTTCAGCGACCCGATCAACCTCTGTGGGGGACCGCCACTGATACGCGCATGTGGGATGGTGATGCAAATAATGCAAATAATCAGAACGTGTTCTCTATCACCAATGGGGCAGGGCAGATTGCCAATGGGCAAGGCACATTCAACGCATTGCTTGGTACGGCAACCAGTAATGCCGAGGTGAGAATGCAAGGTTCTCTCAACACCTTCGATGGCACCGTGAATCTTGGGGTTGTACTGCGTTGGACCGATAAAAACAACTGGTACAAGCTCTTTATTGATGGCAAAAACGTTGTGTTACTGAAACGTGTCAATGGTGCCAGTACGACGCTTGCCGTGCAACCATTCACTGCTAAAGATGGTAAAGCGTATACATTTCGTTTTCGTGTCGTTGGTGCAATGCTATTTGCAAAGGTGTGGCGTAGTACACTTGCTGAACCAGCAAACTGGGCTATTACTGTGAACGATACCGACCTTACCACAGGACAGCCGGGGGTACGTGTCTTAGTAAAAAACAACACGGTGGTTACAGTGACATCATTTATCACAACACTTGCGAATAGTGGCATGTAAGGAGCAGGGACGATGCTTGAACAGATGAAAACCGCGTATGCCAATGCTCTCTGGGTGCGCCTCGTGATGTGCATCTTGCTCTTCATCGCGGGTGTGCTGCTATTGTTGTTTTCAGGTGGCTTTCCGCCTTGGGCATGGCGTTTTCTTTTTCAAACGTTGCCTCAAGTTCCTGCACTCGTGCGGGTGCGAGGCGTGATTGTATTTGTGCCTTTGCTGGGACTGCTCGTGTTGTCGCTGGCACTTCTCATCTTGTGGAGTATGATCATAACGGCATGGCTCAACATCCTTGTCTACTGGTACAAAGAGCGACAGGCACGGCAACAGTTCGCGGCAGAGTTACAGGAGGCCGAGTGGCTGGCAACCCAGGAGACTACACGTCAGATGCAAAAAGCTGAACAACAGGAGCATGAGCAATATGAGCAGCAGAGGCAGGCTATACCGCCGCTTGTTGTTGCTTTAAGAGAACGTACAAACGCGCCCTCACAGATGTATCAAGCAGTTGGTGATAGGAGAGCGAGTGGCCTCACCGCACAGAGAGCGGCGGCACCGACAATGCCCCTCTCTGCAATGAACGCACCGATTACGCCTCTATCCCATAGACAGCGGGAAGCAGTTGCACCAGTGCGTACCTCGCTACGTGTTGTTCCCCCTAATCATGAAGATGAAGAAATTGTGGACAAGGACACGGTGCCAGAGAGCCACCATGAGGCTGAAGTGTTCAATACTGTTCCTATAGCCGAAAAATCTGCACAAGAAGATGTTGATTTGGAAGATGCGGAGCCTGATGAAACGGCTTTACGCTACGTCATCGGTATTGCATCCGATCCCGGCCTTGTGCGGAAAGACCAACCAAATGAAGACAATCTGCTTGCCATCCAAGGAACCTGTATGACCCCTGAAGGACCACAGCCCATCGGTCTTTTTGTCGTTGCAGATGGTATGGGTGGGCATGCCAATGGGCGAGAGGCGAGTCGGGTAGCAATTCAAGCCTTCAGCGATGTTGTCATGCCAGCCCTGTTGAGAAGTGTCGAGGACGAAGACATCTTTGTTGACATGCTCAAAGATGGTGTACACCGCGCCAACCTCAACGTCTATCAGCGTAACCGGGGGCAAGAACGCATGATGGGCACAACCATTACGGCAGTGCTGCTCGTCGGCGCAAAGGCATACATCGCCAACGTTGGTGATAGCCGTACTTACCTCTATAGAAAGGGTAAGCACGAGTTAGTCCAGGTGACGCGGGACCATTCCCATGTTGCCCTGCTCGTCGAAAAAGGCTCTATCGCGCGTGAGGATATGTACACGCATCCGCGGCGCAACCAAATCTATCGTTGTCTGGGCGAACACGCCTCGGTGCAGATCGACCTCTTTCAAGAGACGCTCACCATTGGCGATGGTCTGCTGCTCTGTTCAGATGGCTTGTGGGAAATGGTGCGCGATCCCGCGTTGGAGAAAATCATGCAACGCGCTTTATCGCAACCATCGCGTGCCAGCGAAATGCTGCTCGACGCCGCTCTAAAAGCGGGAGGTACCGATAATGTGAGCATGGTCGTAGTGTGCATCACAGCTTGAACAGTACATCACCTGCACGCACCGGTACCGTTTGCTCTCTATTCGTCAACTCTGCTAAGAAGCCGCGTCGTCCATGCATCAAGAACTGTAGTGCCACTTTCACCTCGTTTGATGCAAGCGTTTTTTGAGCGGCGTAGCTACTAAAAGGTAGACAAGGAACGATATCTTCGACACGAGTGAGCATGATAAATTTCCCTGTCTGTGCTTGCTGAATGGCGAGACCCGCTTGCAGTTCGTCGGGCGCATACATCTTGTCCGCCTCGACGATAATATTTTCGCCAGCACAGCCATCGACAATGGAGTTTCCGAAACGTGTACGCATAGAGTCGTAGTGGCTGGTGAAGCCAATCGAGAAGCCATTGTCGCCTCGACTCTTCGTCTGTGGATGCTGCTCGTTATGCACATCAATAATGTGCCGACCATCCTCTGTTACGCCAACAACTCCTGCTTGCGAAAGCAAAAGTTCGTCAACAACAAGCAAGCGTGTCGGATCATACTGTTTAGGCTTGCCCACTTTGATTGACGCTGGCTGTATCTGCACAAACACGATACGACCGATTTCTTGCATGGTTTTTATTTCCCGACGACGTAGCGTAGTTCTTCCACCACGCGCTCCAACTGGGTTGCAGCGTCGGCGGCAGAGGTGGCACCTGTTGCAAGCTGTTCCGTTACCTGTGTCGCAACTTTCAGAGCGGTGGCGAGCTTTTGGGTACTGGTCCCCTGGTATTGTGCCGCGTTTTCGATGTACTGTGCAGCAGTGGTAGCCTGTTCCAGATGCTGTTGCACGCGTTTTTCGTCGATCTGGTACCAGTTCTGTGATAGCTCTGTATTGATATCATTGAGTTGTCGAGCCGCAACTCTTGTCGCATCGGTGTAATACTGGACCGATTGCAGACCCACCTGCGACGAGTCTACCACCCACATCTGCTCGGATGCCGCGTCTTGCTGTTTCGTTGCCAGTGCGTTCAACGCATAACTACTCTTTTGTAGCGATTCGACAGAGGTCATAATTGGATAGGAGATACGCCGTCCAAAGACAATACCAAAGATGGCGGCAAGAATCGCGATGGCAAGCGCGATAAAAACTGTGAAAAAAAACTGTTGGTTAGCGACAAGCGTAACTGTATTGACAGAATTCAATACATAATATGTCCAGGGAACAGTCGTGGCTACAAGTTGTACGATCTGGAAATCCTCATTATGTCCTGTTGGTCGCCCCTGATAGATCGTGTCCGTTGTGCTATGCAGGTGTTGAGCGAGCAGCGAATCGCTCAGTAGTGGTACAGCATTTGTAGTGCCATAGCGTGCTTCACTGGTGATACGTTGCTGGACTTGTGGTGAGATTGGAGCAACCGCTTTGAAGAGGCGCGATGGCTGTGTATCAGCAATACGCACTCCGTTTTCATCGAGAATGAAGGCATCGCGACCATCATTCGCTGGGCCTGCGTCTTGCTTGACGATATTCCAGATGTAGTCAAGATTCAATGTTGCACGCATAAAGCCGAGCAATGGGATATTTGATGAGCCACCAATAGGGCTGTAAATATCGACAGATGCCTTTTGTGTTGAAGGATTGTAATAGACCGCCGAAGCAAATGTTTTGACCCTATTTACCTGTTGCAAATCTTCCTGCGGCACCATGTATTGCCCATGCATCTGAGGCAAGATTGGATAGGAGAGGAGCAATTTCCCTTTTGTATCGAACAATGCCCATGTAGAATAGTGTTTATCGCGAAAACGGCCTGCTTCTAACGCATAGGTGGCGTGAACCGCGAGATCACCGTAGGTGGGGTTTGTGGGAGTGGCTTGCATAAATATTAGTACTGATGGGACCTGACTCAGTGTTTGAGCATCAAGCAGACGTTCATTAAAGTAGGTATTCATGAGTTGGACACGCGATTGGGCATCGCTTGTCATTGCTTCTCTCGCTTGGGTGGTCAACGTTGGGCGCGACTGTAGCTGACTAAACACAACGGTAAGTACAAGAGGAAGTACTGCTGCAAGCACTAATCCTATGGAGATACGTACGGATAATGAAAGTCGTTTTTTTTGCGTTCGTACTGATCTTTGCAACCCTTGTTGAGCCATGACAATGTACCGTCCTTTGTTGATTATCGAATAACGCCTATATATGCCAGGTCGCGTAAGAGCTTGAGTCCTTCGTCCTGCTTTCGTCCTAATAACCTGAGTAACTCTGCGACATTGCGTTGCCCGTCAACCAGCAAAAAGAGTTGACGGTGCGTGCGCGATAAGTGTGCACGTTCTATAACATGTAATGCCTGTTCCGCGTACAGGATGCGTTGTGGCACTCCAGAAAAATTGTCGCTTTCTGGTCTTTCGTCAGGTGACTGTATTGTTGGTGGAACGTGATGCGCTTGCGTGTCGCGCTTTCTTTGTGTTAATCCGCCGTTTCGCACATCGGGAAGTGGCTGTGTTGTCCTGTCTAATCCATCTGATGACACAAAGAGAAAGCGACAAGCCCTCCATGTGCGGAGCCACTGTAATGCTTGTGGACCGTCTGTACTACGATTATGATTGCTACGTACTTGTATGATCTGCCCGTTTGTGAACGTAATCTCTCCCACCTCAAGCTGTGGATCAGCTCCACGCTCAACGGTCAAAATGCCCGTTTTGCGCCCAAGTTGAATAACCTCAATGACGTTGGCAAGGTTGCTTGTCTCCGTTCCACGTTGTGATGGCATGGACATATCGCTCCGCCCGTTGAGTAGTAGCATGCTTAATCCCTTAAATAGACGACCTGGCACATACGAATGGTGCATGCGCGAAAGCAACTTTAGTATCGTCTGTTGAGTTGGCCTTGCAATCATAACACAACCGATAAATTTTGACAAAATATGAACTAATTCATCTCCTAATTCATCTAAAATAGCTTAATGCATGTACTTATATAAGTACTTTTGGGGGTGAAAGAGACGAAAAAAACTTGTTTGTTGCTATACATCATATAGGTGTGCGATGATGAGCATGTTGAAATGGGAATCGAACAGACTAGCTTTACTTATAGAATCATGCGATAATGGTAAAACCTGTGTCATAGGTTTTGACAAAAACCTGTGCGAGATACAGTAGTATACCTTGTACCTGTATAATACTCATGCTATACTGCTTGAGCATACCAAGGATACGTTGTTAGGACTACGAAATAATAGGCTATATTGAAATTAGGGAGCTTATTCGATGGAGTCTCGAAATCTCTCTCAGTCATCAGGGTCCTTTCCTGATGCGAGGGGGCAGGGTGAACGTGTGAGTAATGGAAATGGCTCATATGGAGTGCAGCAGAACGCACCTCAACCCGAACTGCTCTCAATTAACAACCTGGCTCGTTGCTGCTCAGAAGAGACCAACAAATTTCTCAAGCAGAGTGCCTCCAATGATCGCTTCTGCCTGGAAATGTTTCGTCGTGCGATTGTAAGGCGGGATGACGATGCGTGGGCGTGTATCTATCAACAATATGCACCACTGGTTCTTACCTGGGTGACACAACATCAAAGTGCAACTCCTCTGCTGGGGCAGGATGGTAGTGGTCCACTGGTCAACGCTGCATTCGCCAAGTTTTCACAGGCCCTTACGCCTGTCAAAATGGCGAACTTCGACTCGCTGGCTGCCATTCTGAAATACCTCAAGATGTGTGTTCACAGTGTTGTTGCCGATGAAGTGCGCTCACGTCAAGCACGCCAATACGAAGAAACCTTGGAACTTGTCGAGCATGAGCCAGCTTCTGATGATCCCGCAGATGATGTTGTGTCGAACATCTCGGCGCAGGGTTTGTGGAAGGTGATCCAGGAAGAGTTAAATGGCGAGGATGAGCGCGTGCTTATCTATCTTGCCTATGTACAGGGTATGAAGCCCAGTGAAATTAGTAGTGAGCATCGGCGACTTTTCCCCACCGTCGATGATGTATACCGTATCAAACGCAACGTCCTGGAACGTCTGCGACGTAATCGGCGTCTACTCACGTTATTTCGGCAGGAACATGTGTAATTTGCCTGTTCTATCCTACTCACGATTCTAGCTTTTCTCTCATTGTTTCTCTGAATGGATAAGACGAATGCGAAAACAAGGAAGTGCATCGTTTATTGAGATGAAAAGAAAATTTGCTGAGTAGCGTGTAGTATGCAAGCGGCACTGGGGAGAGTCGAAGGTGTACTGCAAAATCTACTCTCGTTTGACTAGAGGAAAACGCTCATGGAGTGTAGTAATCCGGGTGCCATCCGCGATGAAGAGTTAATTGCCTATCTTGAGGGGGAGAGTGTGCGACCTGCGGTACTACAGCATATCACACATTGTCAGTATTGCTCATCACAGGCATCTGTGTATCGCCGCATGGAACTCAAGCTCATCAAAAATCTGTATCGGTGGGATTGCCCGCCCAATCAGGTACTTGGCGACTATCAGTTCGACCTACTGAGTCCACAACAAGCGGCTGAGGTCGGTAGTCATCTGCATATGTGTGTTCTGTGTAAAGCAGAGGTGGCGATGCTGACCGAGTTTCTTGAGAATGATCCTATGCTTGTTCCGCAAAGACAAGTATCTACTGGACCAGCCGTCAATGCTGTGCGCCCTGGACAAGAGGCAAAACGTATGCTGGAAAACTTGCGTGATACATCCCTTGCGGGTACGCGCCGTATTATCGCAACGCTCTTGCCACAGCAACCACGTCTGGCTCATCAGCGCGATACTGCTCCACAAACGGCGGTTTGGCCGCGTCGCTATACTGCTGAAGATGTCAACATCTCTATACAGGTGGAGCGTGAGGCGAGCCACCGGGACTTGCTCCAGGTGATCGGCTTTGTAGCGCGTCAGGGCACAACTCTGGAAATGTTAGATGGCACGCTCGTAAAGCTTACCATGCAAACGAATACCGCGACTACTGAGTATGCAGAGACAATTGATGACCTGGGGAATTTTGTCTTCCCCGGTGTTGTAGCGGGTACCTACACATTGGAAATTCACTTTGCAGAGGGTATCGTTGTTATCGACTCGTTGCAGGTCGCGTTACAGTAACACAGCGAAAATATGGTCGTATGACACCGCAAGAACTGGTTTCAAGTTTGCTGCTCAAGAGCGAAGAGCAGGGACGGCACCTGTTACAGACGCATGTTCCTCTGCTCACTGATGTCACGCTCGATCAACTCGTCTACCTTCTCAAAAAAGAGACAGACCGCCATTGGACAAACGATGCACAAACGTCGTTTGTCCTTTCGGGCTATCTTCTGTTTGTAGGAGACCTGACGCATAATACCTACTACCATGCACTTGGGCTGATGGCGCGAGGTGATGCTTTGCGCCGTTTGGACCGCGATCAGGATGCAGTCCCTTTTTTCGATGCCGCTGGTGAAGAATTTCTTTTCGTGAAAGACGAAGTAGGCTGGGCACGCACGCGCATTGGACGCATCAGTTCCTGCCTACGTCTGAACCGTACCACAGAGGCGTTGCGTGATGCGACACAGGCACGCGACATTTTTATGCGGCATAACAAGTTGCTCCGCGCCGGTCAAATTGATGTAAACGCAGCCGTAATCAACTTTGAACTGGGGCAATACGATCAAGCTATACGGCTGTATGACCGTGCCATCGAAACGTACCTCATGCATGGTGAGCATGTTGATCTCAATATTGCACGCGCACGTGGCAACAAAGCTCTGACATTGGCGGCGCAGGGACGCTTCCGCGAAGCTGTCGCACTGCATGAACAGGCGCGTGCCACTTTTATTGCTCAAGGTGAGCGAGAAGAGATATCGGTCGCACGCGAAGACCTGAACATTGCTGATATTAGCGCAGCACAGGGACATTACAGCCAGGCATTGCTGCTCTATAATCAGAGTCGCTCCCTCTTTGTATGTTACAGCATGACATTTTCCGCAGCAGAGGTGGCGCAGCAGATGTGTTTTTGCTTGATGCACCTGAACCGTGTTCGTGAAGCATACGAGCTTGCCGAAGAAGCAATCACTATTTTTCGTACCTCGCCTGCCCATCAGCACAATCTCGCACAAACACTAATGCATCAAGCGGCGGCTGCCTCGTTTGAAGGCGATATTGGCGCGGCAGAAAACATGCTGCAAGAGGCCAGCGATTTGCTAGAAGAGGGCGGCTTGGTGCGTCTTGCAGCCTTCGCACGCCTTAGACGTGCCGAGCTATACTTCGCCGACAAAAATTTGGAGGCGAGTCTGCGTGAAGCACAATATGTTGCCGATGCCTTCGCGGAGCAAGAAGATCTGCCGCAACTTGCACGTGCAACACTTCTGCAGGCGCGTATTGCCGAAGCTGAACACAATCTCCCGACCGCGCAATATCTCTGTGACTCAGCCCTCGATATCGCCAGGAGTCAAGGGCTACTCGAACTCGAATATCATTGTGACGACCTACTCGGTCAACTCGCTGAACAGCGCGGCGACCTAGATGCGGCGGCGCACTACTATGAGAGTGCGGTGCAGGGTATCGAGGACGTGCAGAGCCGACTTGTCATGGATTCCCGCACCAGCTTCCTGGAGGATAAAGCGGGCATCTACCAGCGTGCTATGATGCTTGCCCTCAAGCGCGACGACAAAAATCAAGCCCTTATCTATGTTGAAAAGGCCAAATCTCGTGTGCTGGGCGACTATCTGCGTAATAACATTGATATTCGCCTTCGTGCTGGCGATAAAGCAGGTGAGGCGATTCTTGGCGATCTGGCACGCTTACGTGAGGAGCAGGCGTGGTTCAGTTCGATTGTCTACGAGACCGAGAACGAGGCCAATCTAAGCGACACTGCCATTATGCGTATCCGTGCCGTTGGACCCGTCAAGGCACGCCAGGAGATGCAGCAACGTGAGCGGCATATCGAGCATTTGTTAGAGCAGATGCAATTACGCTCTGCAGGTGATTTAGTGGCGCGTCCGCGTCCGAATTGGACAAATAGCATCGTCTCCTCGCTCTGGCCGCGTCTCGACTCCAAATCGGTCATGCTGGAATACTACCTGACTGAGCAAGATATCTACATTTTTCAGCTTACACGCAACGGTATTGATGTACAGGTTGTGCATAATGCCATTCCCAAACTTGACCGTTTGCTGACCCTGTGGCGTGCTAACCTTGATCTCGCGAGTCAGGCGGCTGGCACAGCGGACCGCGCTCAAGCATTTTTGGGTTTGCAAGAAAATAGCCTGGGTCTGCTGCAACGTTTATACGATCTCTTGCTGCGTCCAATCTCGGACGCACTCTACGCCTGTAATCATTTGATTGTTGTACCTTATGGCGTACTCCACTACCTGCCATTTCATTGTCTTTTCGATGGAGTACAATATGTCGTTGAGCATCTCGATGTGTCTTATCTACCGTCTGCCGCCCTCCTCGATATTTGTCGCCAACGTGGGCAACGTGTCAGGACGAGCGAGATACTCCTCGATGATGCATTGGTCATGGGACTCTCCGATAATGGGCGTCTATCCTATGCCGCGCAAGAAGCAGCGGTGGTGGCGAAGCAGTTAGGAGCGCAATGTGTTCTCGATGAACATGCGACGACAACGCTTTTAGAGCAGGTGGGACGATATAGCCCGCTTGTACATATTGCCGCACATGGGCTATTCAGGCTCGACGCCCCGAACTTTTCGCATATCAAACTCGGCGACCGCCAACTCAGTGCGATAGAAGTATTCAACTTGGACCTATCTCATTGTTCCCTTGTGACACTAAGTGCCTGTGAGACGGGGCGAGCCGTTGTGCGTGGCGTCGATGAAGTCATTGGGCTTGGACGCGGCTTCCTCTACGCTGGTGCGGCTTCTCTGCTACCGACCTTGTGGAAGGTGGATGATGCAAGCAGTGCCGAATTGATGGAAATGTTCTATCAAGCTCTGTTACGCGGCCACTCGAAAGCAGCCGCGCTTGCTCAGGCACAACGCGCATTCCTGGCTCGCGCACGTACCTCCATTCGCCCCTATCGGGTACACCCGTACTTTTGGGCTGCATTCCACCTGATCGGTGACTTTGGGCCATTGTTCGGCTAAGTATACGGTTATGTTTTGCTAGTTGCCCTCTCATCGGTTTTGTACTCCATTTTGCAGGGAGTGTATTCGCTGCTACCTTATCCTAAAGCACAGCAGATGCGACCAACACAAGTGAAACCTTACAAAATCCTTAAAATTTCAAAAAATTAGGTAAATTTGTAGTAATTTAGGGGAACTGAATCGTCTCTATGAAGGGAATATTATTAGAAAGACGTACTACCTACCATATGACGCAAACGAAAATACCTTCATACTCTTTTAGGATACGTGAAACCATAAAAGCTCCTAAAGCACGATACTTATGGCTATTTCCACTTTTAGTTTTGTTGTGTGCTGAATGCATGATGCTTTTTATAAATGCAGTGTTGCCTTTGCAAGGAATGTGGTTCTATGATTCTCTACTAAGGCAAATCGCTCCATGGACACTCTGGCCTACACATCTGCTCTTTCCGCACTTACAACTAACCGCAGGATTAACGCTAAGGAAATTGCTGCTTTCTTTAGGCTCAGCATGGAAGGAAACGTATCTCCTCTTTGGCACATTTACACTTTTATTCCTGGTGTATCTTGTGGCAGTCTATGCTCTTCCCAGGCGCATAACATGGCGTTATATTTTTTGCTCAACGATACTGCTCGGCGTAACACTCACGTTCTGTGCCGCCATTGCTTCACAGGATATTTTCTCGTATATCGCCTATGCGCGTATGGAGGTGTTTTATCATCTCAATCCCTTCACACATCTCCCTACTGAAATTCGTAGTGACCCTGTGTATACCTATGTCTTTTGGAAAAGACAGTCGTCTCTTTACGGTCCAGTATGGATACTCATTGTTAGTGGCATTCAATGGTTGGCTTCTGTCTGGGGTTTCAATAGCGTGCTTGCTATGGTCCTTTTGCTGCGCCTATTCAGTCTTGTCATGCATCTTGCTTCGGCGGCGTTGATCTGGTCGATTATTGGACACTGGCAGAAAAAAGAGCTATTTCCTTTCCCACTAAGTCAGACGCGACGGTTACAGGCAACGCTGGCTTTTGCATGGAATCCACTCTTGCTTTTTGAAGCATGTGTAAATGCACATAGCGACACGACTGTCCTGTTCCTGCTATTATTTACGCTCTGGTTGCTTATTCCACGACCGCAGACAGCATACTATGCCAGCTTCCTTGCGGTTGCTGTCTTTGCTATTGCCATTTGTCTTAAAGCAAACTTCTTCCTGTTGCTACCGGGGATTTTTCTCTTTTTGCTCTGGACACAGTTTACGGAAGCTTCGTGGTGGCTGCGTATCGGCAATATTATTCTCCATGCAGGAGTGAGTGCAGTTGTCATCCTCCTGTTATATCTCCCATTCTGGCAACATGGAGAGATTATACGTGTTCTTCTTAATAACCCAAATACTGCACATGACGCGAATAGTCTTTATGAAGTGTTTTTACGCCTCTATTCGGGGCTTGCGAAAATACAAGTTCCTTCTGCGACTGTGACAAAAAGTATTCTAGTAGAGACTATTTCTCATACTGCTAGCACACTCGTTTTCCTTGTAGTCTATGTTGCCCTTTGTGTGCGTGCGCTTATTACGTCGCGCTCTATCAATACCTTGCCTGCTCTTGTGCGTTGGATGACCTTAGTATGGTTCAGCTACTGCCTGTTTGGTACGCCCTGGTTCTGGCCCTGGTACATGATAACCTTCTTCGGACTCTTCGCGCTGGTCGAAGGCAGTGATCCATCATCTAATACATGGTTTCAATTACTCAATGTTCCATTCGCTGTGCGAGTTTTTGCGTTTACAATGCTCAGCGTGTACTGTTTCTATACGTGGGCACCGTATGCGAGTTTCTTTCCTTACATTTTCCATGCACAATGGGTATACCTGCGTGGACTCTGGGCATGGTTTTTACCACTGTTGATTCTTTGTCTCTATCCCTACATACGAAGAAGACAACAAAAAGCCATTCATTCGACTTCCGCCGATGCGTTACTTCCAGTATCTTAGTATCGTCGTTTAAGAAGGGAAGAAAACAGATAAAGGGTCAAGTCCGCGTGTAACATTTTAGCGGCGGGACACGTCGCTTCGGACTGCGGAGGTGTTGTAAGACGTGGCAGGCGAAAGTCTGGACATGCCAACGCCGTTGAACCAGTAAGCCCCTCTTAGTGATGAGAGGGAATCTCATCCCCTTCGAGGGGATTGAGAGGATGTCAAGTTAATGGTACAATCAAACAATGAGAGCAAAACATTCATAAGAAAACGAGCTTTCTTGCTGTTTGTGTTCGTGTTTACAATAACGGCGGTATGGGGAATCGTAGATGCAGTATTGCCTTTACATGGCTTGCTTTTTTCGTCCGCGCAACTCACACCACTCAGTCAACAGTTCCTTCTACCCAGTCGCATACTGTTTCCAGGACTTGAACTTCTACCATCTCTTTTTTCGGCGACTCAGCATCTACCAGCTCCTTCACTCATGGAGAGTCGGAGTGAGACAGCCTTGCTCCTTGGTGCTTTCTCACTGCTATTTCTGTGCTATGGTTTCGCCTTGAGGCACCTGCCTCAGAAAATAACTTTGCGTTCGATACTCCTATTCGCATGTCTGTTTGGTGGCATTTGTGTTATCACGCCTGCGGTAACGTCACCGGATCTCTTCTCATACATTATCTATGCACGTATGTCGGTGGTATACCATCTCAATCCCCTGGTAACAGCCCCGTTCGCTGTTGCTAAAGACCCTGTATATTCCCTGCTTTACTGGAAAAACCAACCATCGGCATATGGACCAAGCTGGATTATGCTTACAGGTCTACTACAGTGGTTTACAAACCTGACAGGCACGAAAACAAATGTTACGGCAATGGTGCTTTTGCTCCGTTGTCTGGGTCTGGCCGCCCATCTCTGGTCGAGTATTCTGATATGGTCTATCGGTGGATACCTGCAAAGGATACGTGGTAAAGAGAACCGGTATATGCGTGTGTTGGCAACGCTTGTCTTCGCCTGGAATCCACTCCTGCTTTTTGAAGCGTGCGTCAATGCCCACAATGATACTGTGATGTTGCTCTTGATCCTCTTAGCGCTGTGGTTTCTTGTACGGCGAAGCTCGTTGTTCTCCTATGCGTGTGTTGCGTTGATGTTGGCACTTGCGACTTGCTTAAAAGTGAACGCAGCCCTACTTGTGCCAGGATTGCTTATCTATGTATGGTTACAACCGGGTCGCTGGCAAAAATTCGCTGTTGTGCTACCCGTCTATTTCGCTACCGTTGTTGCCCTCTACATGCCCTTCTGGGATCATGGTGCAATCTTACAAGTGCTCAATGTCAATCCAGGCACATATCGTAACATAAATACATTGCCCGATTTTTTCGGCCAATTGTATAACAGCGTTAGACATCTTTCTGGCTTTCCACTTGCACCCGAAATTGGCTCTCGCGCGGAACGGGTAGCGCACGCCTTGAGTGAAGCACTGTTCGCGCTCGCCTATACTTGCTTGTGTTTGCAAGCACTTTTCACGCGCTATCGCCTACGGACGCCTGTGCAACTTATACAGTGGATGACGATAGCATGGTTTCTGTATTGTTTAGTCGGTGCGCCCTGGTTCTGGCCCTGGTATGCCGTGACCTTCTTCGGCCTCTTCGCGCTTGTAGAGGCTAGTGCTAGAACAGAGCGACAGGTATTGTGGAGTGTCGCTACATGTGTCTTCGCCTTTTGTCTGCTCAGTGTCTACTGCTTTTTCGTCGGAGGGATATATAATAGTTTCGTTCCTTTCCTGACGGGATTCCGCTGGGCTTATTTGCGTGGTGTATGGGTCTGGTTGCCTGTTCTCCTATTGCTCGTGTGGTATATGAGCAAAATTCTTTCCTTATACAGAAAGGTCCCTGGCAATGAACTACCTCGCTCCTGATTACATCTATACCGCGCAAGGCGTCGAGCGTGACATACTTGTCGCAATCACAGACGATGGACGTATTGCCAGTATTGAGAAAAATGAAGATGTTGTAATCAGTAGCAAAATTATACATTTGTCAGATATGCTCTTGCTTCCGGGCTTCGTCAATGCACATAGTCATGTCTTTCAGCGTGCGTTACGAGGGCATACGCATCACGCGCTCTCGGAACATGATAGCTTCTGGACATGGCGTCGTGCGATGTATGCCGAGGCCCAACGGCTCAACCCCGATAGCTTGTACGAAGGTGCGCTCCACACGTATAAAGAGATGATTGCGGTGGGCTATACCACGGTAGGCGAGTTTCACTATGTGCATCATCAGCCCGATGGACAGCCTTATGCTTCTTCTAACGCGATGTCGGAGGCGGTGTTAGCGGCTGGACGTGACGCTGGTATTCGCGTGGTGTTGCTGATGACGGCCTACGCTCAGAGTGGTTTTCAGCAACCACCGGAAGAGGGGCAACGTCGTTTTTGTGATCGCTCCGTTGATGCCTATCTGCAACGCGTCGATGATCTTCGCGTCAAAGGCACTTCAATAGGAGTTGCGCCACATTCAGTCCGCGCCGTGCCAGAGCAATGGTTTCGCGCTATCGCTGACTATAGCCGCACGTATGAGTTACCGCTTCATGTTCATGCCGATGAGCAGACCGCCGAGATCGAGCAATGCCAGGCGGCATATGGTTGTACTCCTATCGAACTCTTGGAACGCTTTGGTGCGTTGGGACCTCATACGACCATTATTCACGCCACACATGCGAACGAAACTGAACTTGCATTGCTGGCACAGTACGGCTGTACTGTGTGTGTCTGTCCCACAACCGAAGGCGATCTTGGTGATGGTATCGCGCCTTATGCAGAACTCATGAACAAAGATATCTTGCTGGCAATTGGCGCGGATAGCAATACACGGCTCGACCCTATCGAAGAGTTGCGCTGGGCCGAGTATTCTGCTCGTATGCGCTACCAACGCCGTCGTGTGCTTGTTTGCGAAAAGCTTGCCTCCCCTGGCCCTTTATTACTTGATATTGGTACGCATGGTGGTGCGGTTGCACTTGGACAGACAACAGGAATACTTGCCCCAAATATGGCCGCCGATTTTGTCACCGTTGACCTCAACCATCCTTCGCTTTTCGGTTGGACACGGGATGATGTGTTGGATGTGCTATTCTTCGGTGCCTCATCCGAGGTGATAAAACAGGTGTGGACTCAAGGAAAGAAAAATGTTGGGTGATGTCGATACATCACCCAACATTTTTCTTTCCTTACCCCCTTGCCAGAATCGCGAAATGATGATACCCTCGACGTGCAATAATTTAGCCAAAAAGATATGAGGAGAATCTAGCTATATGACGCAGACCACCAATAAAGGGAATAAGTCAACACAAAAGCTCTATCGTCCTGGGCAACGTCAGCAGGAGCGTCTACAACGCATCGCGCGTCGTAAAAGGCGTCGGACGATTATTACGAGTACAATTATCGCCCTGGTCCTCATTGCGTTGGGCAGTGTCAGTTTCTGGCAATATCAAGTCTACACCGATCATCAACATACCCTTTCAGTTGCGGCGACTGCTACAACTACTGCAAAGGCGAATGCGAAGTCTACTACGCAGGCGAACGCATCAGTGACAGCAGGTGTACAGGCATCAGCAACCTCCGTTGCACAGGCAGTAAGCACGGCATACGCAGGTTCGCCCACACCCTCGGCTGGCCCTACGACTCCTCCAGTTGTGACACAGGCGGCGAAGAAAACGGCGACTGGCTTACAAATAATAGATATTAAAGTCGGCTCCGGTGCTGTAGCGAAAGCAGGCAGCACCGTCGAGGCAGAATATACGGGTTGGCTGCAAAGTTCTGGCAAGAAGTTCGATAGCAGTTTCGATCATGGTGGTCAACCAATTCAAGTAACGCCACTCGGTACTGCTCAGATTATTCCAGGGTGGAACGAGGGTTTGATTGGTATGAAGGTTGGCGGCACACGTCGTCTCATCATTCCACCTTCTCTGGCCTATGGCAATCAGGCACAAGGCCCTATCCCAGCGAACGCGACACTTATCTTTGATGTTACGTTAGTCTCAGTCAAATAGGATGAGGTAATACTATGAAGGTACCATACATAAACACATGTTTATGTATGGTACCTTCATAGTATTTGCAGCTTTACCCTTGACATTTCAAGGAGAAAACAGGTATAATTCTAGCAATTTGAAACTTGTTTTCCCATAAAAACAGTGCTTATGCAAAGGCGCGACATCATTATGGCCTCAAACATCTGGCTAGTAGCAATACAGCAAACCATTCAAAGGGTACGCAGCTCGATAACTCATCTCATAGATGGGCCAGATGGTCTTTTCTTTGAAGGACCCGAAGAAAGTGCTTTTTCTTCCTCATCCCGTTTCCAGGGGTGAGGAATTTTTTTTGACCTTTTTATTCACTTGGAGGGATAGAGCGTATGAACCATGTTATAACGAGAACGCAAAACGGCCTTGAACCGATAAATGGACAGTTCAAGGGAAAAGATATAGTATCTCTGGACCAGTTTTCACAATCAGACCTCTATAAGCTTTTTACACTAACACATGAAATGCGCCGTATGGCTGTACATAACGAACCTTCGACTCTGCTTGCTGGTACGCTCACCTCTTTACTCTTTTACGAGCCTTCCAGCAGAACATTTGGCTCGTTCGCGGCGGCTATCAAGCGGCTTGGAGGTCAAACGCTTGACATTCAAAGTCCCGAAACTGTAACCTCTGTGTACAAAGGCGAGACCTTCGAGGATACCATTCGCGTCTTCGAGGCATACTCCGATGCTATTGTGCTGCGTCACAAGATCGCAGGAGCAGCACTGCAAGCGGCAATAGTCGCTGAGGGTGTGCCAATTATCAACGCGGGCGATGGCAATAACGAGCATCCAACACAAACGCTGCTAGACCTCTACACCCTCTACGAGACCTTTGGTCGGCTCGATAATCTCACTGGCCTACTCGTTGGTGATCTCTTGAATAGCCGCACCATTCATTCGTTGATTAGAGGTCTCTCGCTCTTCAAGAACAACACCGTCTACTTGTTGTCGCCACAACGTTTGCAACTGAGTAGAGAAGAATTTCAGCAGCTTAGTGGACGTGGCATTACCATTATCGAGATCAGCAGCGAACGCGAGATACCACGCGATTGTTCCTTCTGGTACTGGACGCGCATACAAAAAGAGCGTTTTGCCTTAATTGAGGACTACAAGGGTGTTGCTCAAGAGACGTTCGTGGTGACTCCACGTTTGATGAGCCAGTATGCCAGCAAAGACATGATTTTGATGGACCCACTGCCGCGTGTAGGCACAATTGAGCCGGAGGTTGATCGTGACCCGCGTGCCGTCTATCTACGCTCACAGATTAGAAATGGTCTCTATACACGTATGGCCTTGCTTGCATTGGTGCTTGGTAAAGTATAATTGAAAGGATGCACTTGTCAAACATGACATTACAAAATACATTGCTAAGGGAATATAATCCTATGTATATTGTCACTCCTCGGCACACTGTCAGGCGAGGTATGCTTATCCTTGAAGACGGAACGATAATGGAGGGTATGTCGTTTGGGTACGAGGAAGCAACGGCTGGAGAAGTGGTCTTCAGTACAGGTATGGTCGGCTATCCTGAAGCGTTGACGGATGCCTCGTTCGCCGGTCAAATCCTCAATATGACCTACCCACTTATCGGCAACTATGGTGTACCTGATCGCTCTGTATGGGAAAGTGACAGGGTACAGGTCTCTGGTTTGATTGTCTCGAACTATACCAATGAGCCTTCGCACTTTCAAAGTACTATGAACCTCGGTACATGGTTACAGGAGCAAAAAGTGCCTGCATTGGAGATCAAAGATACGCGCTTTTTGACGAAACACATTCGTACTCATGGAGCTATGTTGGGGAAAATTGTGTTCGATAGCGATATCCCCTTTCACGACCCGAACACTGATAATCTTGTTGCCCAGGTCTCAAATCCGCATGTTGCGGTTGATGGGAGCGGCGATATCACGCTGGTCCTGCTCGATTGTGGTGCCAAGTATAACATTGTGCATTCCCTGATCGCACGCAATAGTCGCGTGATCACTGTGCCCTGGGACTATGATCTTTTCGCAAATACCCGCGATTTCGACTTTGACGGTCTCTTGATCTCGAATGGTCCTGGTAATCCTAAGATGGCACAGAAAACGATACAGACCATTCACACTGCATTAGAGCAGAACATACCAACGTTAGGCATCTGCTTAGGACATCAACTGCTTGCCCTCGCTGCTGGTGGCGACACGTATAAACTCAAATTTGGGCATCGCAGCCAGAACCAACCCTGTCTACTCGTTGGGTCAAAACGCTGTTATATCACCACACAAAATCACGGTTTCGCCGTTGGCACGCTACCGGAATCGTTCAATCCCTGGTTTGTCAATGCGAACGATGGCAGTAACGAAGGGATGCAGCACACATCACGCCCCTTCTATTCAGTACAATTTCATCCAGAAGCGACGCCGGGACCGGAAGACACCGAATGGATTTTTGACTACTTTCTGGACAAGGTAAAAGGGAAATAACAAGTGAAAACATTTCGGAAGGTGTTGGTGCTGGGAGCGGGCGCACTCAAGATAGGGCAGGCTGGCGAGTTCGATTACTCCGGCTCACAGGCACTCAAGGCACTACGCGAAGAGGGCATTGCCACAGTACTCGTCAATCCAAATATCGCCACCATTCAAACATCAAAAGCACTGGCGGACGAGGTATACTTTCTACCGATCAACCCCTTTTTCGTCGAGAAAATCATCGCCAAAGAGCGGCCTGATGGTATCTTGCTCTCATTCGGGGGACAGACGGCACTTAATTGTGGCGTCGAATTGTTCAGGAATGGTGTGCTGGAAAAATACGGCGTAGAGGTTCTGGGTACACCTGTGTCGGCAATTATCCTGACGGAAGATCGCCAGGAGTTCGCGCAACATCTCGCTCGTATTGCTGTGCCGACGCCACAAAGTCGAAGTGCCGAAACTCTCGAAGACGCGCTCTCGATTGCGAAAGAGATTGGTTTTCCCGTGATGGTGCGTGCTGGCTTCGCGCTTGGTGGACAGGGGTCGGGCATCGCGCACCATATGGAGGAGCTAGAGCATATTGTTGGCGGTGCCTTCGCTTTCACATCGCAGGTGTTGATCGAGCAGTATCTGCATCACTACAAAGAGGTTGAATACGAAGTGGTGCGTGATTGCTACGATAATTGCATTACCGTTTGTAACATGGAGAACATGGACCCACTCGGTATCCATACTGGCGAGTCTGTTGTCTTAGCTCCAAGCCAGACACTTACGAACGCTGAATATCACGAACTGCGTAGCGCATCGATCAAAATTGTGAGAAGCCTCGGTATTGTAGGCGAGTGCAATGTGCAGTTCGCACTTAATCCAAAGACCTCAGCTTTTTCGGTCATCGAGGTTAATGCACGGTTGTCGCGTAGTTCCGCGCTTGCTAGCAAAGCTACTGGCTATCCACTGGCCTATGTTGCCGCCAAACTTGCACTCGGCTATGGATTGACCGAACTGAAAAACGAGGTAACGGGCATCACACAGGCATGTTTCGAGCCAAGCCTGGACTATCTTGTGGTCAAAATTCCGCGCTGGGACCTGGACAAGTTCAAAGGCGTTGATGAGACCATTGGCACAGGCATGAAGTCGGTGGGCGAAGTCATGGGCATTGGACGCACCTTTGAAGAGGCGTATCAGAAGGCTATTCGTATGCTCGACCTGGATATCGAGGGAGCCACCTCCGAAAAGGTCTTTGGCAGTAGTGAAACGGTAGAGAATGCAATCGACAAATATCTCTACACACCGACGCCAAAACGTATGTTCGCGCTGGCAATGGCCCTGCGTTCAGGCATCTCTACCGAGACAATACACGATGTTACAGGTATCGACCCTTGGTTTGTGCAGAAGATTAAGCGTATTGTCGATGCTGAGTATGACCTACAGGCGAGTCAAGACCTTTCCGCGCCCAGACTGTGGGAACTCAAGCAGATGGGTATGTCTGATAAACGTATCGGTGTCTTGACCGGCAAAACGGGGTTAGAGATACGCAAAATCCGTAAATCGCTTGGAATCACCCCCAGTGTCTTCCAGATCGACACGCTGGCCGCCGAATTTCCCTCTGACACCAACTATCTCTACATGACGTACAATGGACATCATAATGACGTAGAGCCGATGCGGAACGAGGGCGTCGTTATTCTTGGCTCCGGCCCTTATCGCATCGGTTCGTCCGTAGAGTTCGATTGGACTAGCGTTAGCACCGTCGAAGCTCTCAAGCGGCATAACAAACGCTCGATAGTCATCAATTGTAACCCTGAAACGGTGTCAACAGACTACGATACCTCAGACCGTCTCTACTTTGAAGAACTGACCTTTGAGCGTATCACCGACATCTGTGAATTTGAGTCTCCCTATGGCGTCATCGTCTCGGTTGGTGGGCAGACACCGAACAACCGTGCCAAAGCATTGCAAAACTATGGTATTCCATTGCTGGGAACCGATGCTAACGATATCGACCGTGCCGAGGACCGTAACAAATTCTCCAATCTGCTCGATACGCTCAGTGTGCGTCAACCTGAGTGGAACAGTTTTGCAGACATAGCGGAACTTACGGATTTTGCTGAGCGTGTTGGCTATCCTGTGTTAGTACGTCCATCATATGTGCTTTCCGGCAGTGCTATGAACATCTGCTACACGAAAGAGGAGTTGGTACGTTATACGAAAGAGGCAGCAGCGGTCTCACCGGAGCATCCTGTGACCGTCTCCAAGTTTTTCGAGAAGTTCAAAGAGATCGAGCTTGATGCGGTGGCACAACATGGCAAAATTAAAGCCTTTGTCATCTCCGAACACATCGAAAACGCTGGCGTTCACTCAGGCGATGCTACGATTGTGCTACCGCCACAATACATCAACGCTGAGACACGCGCAAAGGTCGAGCATGTAGGTCATGCCGTTGCCGAGGCACTGGCGATCACAGGTCCATTCAATATGCAATTTCTGGCACGCGATAATCAGGTGTATGTTATCGAAGCAAACCTACGAGCATCCCGTACCTTCCCATTCATCTCAAAGGTGATTGGCGTCAACTTTATGACGCTGTTCGTCGATGCGCTCTTTGAGGAGAACATACCCGCAATTCCCATTCTGCCACCAAACTTTGTCGCGGTCAAAGCTCCACAATTCTCGTTTTCACGCTTAACAGGTGCCGACCCTGTGCTGGGGGTCGAAATGGCCTCGACTGGCGAGGTTGCCTGCTTCGGTGACGACATTGAAGAGGCGTATCTCAAAGCAATTATTGCGACGGGTGGCTCTATTCCATCAAGGGGCGTTTTTATCAGTCTTGGCGGTCAGAACAAAAAACTCGAGTTTTTAGAGAGCGCGAAGCAACTGCATGCTCTGGGGATACCACTGTATGCTACCGAAAAGACGTGTGAGTTCTTACAGCAACATGGCATTGACGCGACTATGCTCTACAAAATCCATGAACAGTGTGAGCCGAACGTATTGACCTACTTCCGTGATAACAAAATCGACCTCGCAATCAACATTGTCGATGGATATATCAAAAAAGAGCTTGACGACGACTACGCCATGCGTCGTTACGCCGTCGATCACAATATCCCGTTATTCACGAAGGTCAAGCAAGCACGCCTTTTTGTGAAAGCCATCGTAGAGAAAGACCTTGCAATCATTCCCGTGAAATCCTGGAATGAATACGTCTAATAATATCCCGATTCTCATATCAAGAGTTTTCGTAGGGACCAGATGTATCGCGTCCGTTGCGCGATTTATCGCATGAAATCCTTGTTTGCAAAGTTTACGCATATCAAAAACGAATCTCGCGCAATGCATTGCGCTTCGGACGCGATACATCTGGTCCCTACGAAATGTTTGTGTTATCAAACAAGGATCGTTTTTCAATGTCAACAACTACATTTATCGGGTCGATTGTGCTACCCGACAAAATCATACAGGGAACTATATATATCGCAAATGGTAAGATCGAGTCCATAGTGGAAGGCTATACAGAGGACTATACCTACGATTTTCGTGGCAAATATCTCTTGCCAGGATTGTTAGAGGTGCATGGACATCTGCGCGAACCAGGCTTAGACTACAAAGAGGATATTTCGCATGGTTCACGCGCTGCCCTTGCGGGTGGCTATACCACCATCTTCGATATGCCTAATACGAAGCCGCCAACAACAACGGTTGCACGTGTGAAGGAGCAGATACAGCGTTACGAGCAAAAATCATACACCGACTTCGCGATCAATATGGGCACCTCGCTTGAAGATAGGGAGGAACTGAAGAAGATAGATACGAGCCTAATTACAGGAGTCAAGATTTTTGCGGCGGGTCACGCCACGACCCCGACGACGATAGGGCGTATCAGCGATATTGCCAGCATTTTCGAGCTACTCGGTGAGCGTCATATCATGGCTCTTATACACGCTGAGAACCAGGAACTTGTTGACTACTTCACGCACCACTATCGACATGTGCTGGGACGACACGACCCGTCGGCATGGAGTGAGGCAAGAAATCATACCGTTGTGCTGACCTCTGTGCTGGAAATGATCGCGCTGGCAAAACATTTTGGCGTCAAGCTGTATCTGTTGCATCAATCGACGCCGGAAGAGTTCGCGGCTATCGCTTTCGGGCGTAGTCTGGGCGTCGATGTCTATGGTGAGGTGCTGACCTTCCATCTCGCGTTCAATACTGACGACTATGCAACACATGGCAATCTTATTAACGTCTCGCCTTCTGTACGTGGACCTGATGTGCAAAAAAACCTGTGGCAACTTTTGCGCGAAGGAAAAATTGATACCGTCGTCACAGACCATGCCCCGCACACACTTGAAGAGAAGCATAAAGAGAGTGTGTGGGAGGTCGCATCTGGCATCCCCGGCTTTCAAGAGTCTCTGCCCATTCTGATCAGTGGTTGGATACAATACTTTGGGCAAGAGACGCTGGAAGAAGGACTGGTGCGTATCGGACAAGTGACCTCACACAATATCGCGCGTATCTTCGGTTTTGCTCAAAAGGGTGGCCTTGCCGTTGGCAAAGATGCCGATATCGTGGTTGTCGATACTGCTAAGGTATGGACAGTGCAAAAGTCCGACCTGCTCACAAAAAATCAGTGGTCGGCTTATGAAGGCATGGACTTTGTAGGTCGTCCCATCGCAACCTTCTTACGTGGTGCGATGGTCTATCAAGATCGTAAGGTACTCGGCGATCCACAGGGCAGACGAGTGAAGAGGGAGGGATAAAAATGAACGATCCAGCGATTCTGCAAATGTTTGTGGATGCAGGCGCGATCATTGCCGATAGTCATTTTGTGTACAATTCTGGTCGGCATAGCTCCGTCTATATCAACAAAGATGCGCTCTACCTGCATACGGGTATTATCTCGAAACTGTGTCAAAATATGGTGCAACCCTATGAGGCACAGCAGATAGATGTTGTAGTTGGTCCTGTGCTGGGCGGCATTGTGCTATCGCAATGGACAACATATCATCTCAACAGCAGGCGCGAGGCAGGCGAAACGTTAGCGGTCTATGCGGAAAAAGAGCAGGGGTCAGACCAGAGTTTCGCGTTCAATCGTGGCTATGACCAGCATATTACAGGCAAGAACATTCTGGTGGTCGAGGATATTCTGACTACTGGTGGCTCGGTACGGAGAGTGATCGAGCTTATACGCAAGCACGGCGGCAATGTTGTCGGTGTCAGTGCGCTATGCAATCGTGGTAATGTACAATCATATGATGTAGGCGATGTGCCTATTCATACACTGATAACACTCGACCTCGCGACGTATGCGGCGGAAGAGTGTCCATTTTGTCAGCAACATGTGCCTATCAATACAAGCGTTGGTAAAGGGCGGATGTTCCTGGCAAAACAAAGAGCGTAATGATATGTATGAACAACAAATGGAAGATTTTGAACCTACGTTTATGTCGATGCTGGAAAAACGCTGGCAACGCAATCTGTTTGTGTGCGTTGGGCTAGACCCGGTATATGATGTACTACCAGTTACGGTAAGACAAAACGTATCGCCTGAAGAAGCGTTTTTCGCATTCAATTGTGCCATTATTGACGCGACGCACGATCTTGTTTGTGCCTATAAACCTAATTCAGCGTTCTATGAGGCATTAGATGATGCTGGTACGCGGGTGTTGTCAAGAACTGTCGAATACATAAAGCAAACATATCCAGATATCCCTGTAATCTTAGACGCCAAACGGGCAGATATTGGCAATACGAATCGTGGTTACGTGGAGGCAGCGTTTGAGGGCATATGTGCTGACGCCATTACTGTTCATTCCTATCTTGGCAGAGAAGCATTGATGCCCTTCCTTGAGCGCAAAGATAAAGGGATTATTGTGCTGGTGAAAACATCAAATCCAGGAAGTGACGAGTTTCAAAATCTGCTTGTAGGTGACAAGCGAGAGCCGCTGTATCAGACCATCGCGCGTAATGTAGCGCATACATGGAATATGCATGGCAATTGTGCGATAGTCGTTGGAGCCACCTACCCTGCCGAATTAAAGCATGTGCGAATAATTGTGGGCGACATGCCTATCCTCATTCCTGGCATTGGAGCGCAAGGCGGTGATATCGAAGCGACGGTAAAAGCGGCAAAAGATAGTCATGGCTGGGGTATGATTATCAACTCCTCGCGTGGCATCATCTTTGCTTCACGCGGCGATGATTTTGCAGAGGCAGCGAGAAATGCGACGCAGGAACTACACGATGCTATCAATAAATATAGATAAAGAATTGAGATATGAACCTACAAACAGAATTGGCTCCGCACCATAAAAGTGGCTTGCTGCTGAAAAATCCTGTGCTGATGGCGGCTGGAACATTTGGTTATGGAGTCGAAAACGCGAAAATTGCCGAGGTGCAGCGTCTGGGCGCGGTGGTCTCGAAGGGAACAACACTTCATGCCCGCAAAGGCAACGAGCAGCCGCGCATTGTGGAGACCTCGGCAGGTATGCTGAACGCTATTGGTTTACAGAATCCCGGTGTTCACAAAGTTATCTCCAAATATGCGCCTATGTGGGCTGCATGGGATACGCCTGTTATTGTCAACATTGCAGGTGAAGATATAGAAGAGTTCGTGCAGATCGTGGAACAACTCGAAGGAGTCGCGGGCGTGGCAGGAATTGAGGTCAACGTCTCCTGCCCCAACGTGCGTGCAGGGGGAGCCGTCTTTGGAGCAGACCCGCAAGCCGTTTTCGATGTCACTGCAGCACTTCGTATAGCCACAACATTACCTCTTATCGTCAAGCTCTCACCAAATACGGGTGATGTACGCCCAACTGCCCTTGCCGCCGCCGAAGCGGGTGCTGATGCTGTTTCGCTGATTAACACGATTACGGGTATGAGTATAGATATTCACACCCGTAATCGTACACTAGCCAATGGCACAGGCGGTTTATCAGGACCAAGCGTAAAGCCAATCGCGTTACGCTTGGTCTATGAGGTAGCGCAAGAACTTCGCATATCGTATCCACAAGTTCCAATCATTGGGCTAGGTGGTATAGGTAGCGCGAACGATGCGCTTGAGTTTCTGATGGCTGGTGCATCGGCGGTTGAGATTGGCACGGCTAACTTCGTGAACCCGCGCATAGGTGTTGAGATTGTGGAAGGCATTGAGGCGTTCTTAGAGCGAGAAGGTATAGAGAATGTGAAGGAGATTGTAGGGGCTGCTTTGAAGGCAATGGTATCCTGCTTTTAATGTGGTTATACGGAATTGTATCCTAGTAAAATTAGGCCAACGAGAACCAGACCGACACCTATTGTTTGATGAATCGCTAGTTTCTCGCGCAAGACAAATGCTCCGTACAGAAGCGGAAGAAGTACGAAGCATGAGCCAACGGCTGCGGCAATCCCTGTAGCGACTATATGCGTGTTGAAACTGTAGAGAAAATGTCCAGCTGTATCAAGTAAGCCTGCAACGGCTGCAAATCCTATCATTATAAGCCAACTATTTGTACTTTCATACTTCGTATGCTGTACTGAAATCGTTTGTGTACGCAACCTCCATTGCTGTAAGAGACGAACACTTGCCACTATCAACGCACTACAAATACGCATCCAGAAGATGGGAAGAAACCATCCATCCATTTGAGCGGCGGCACCAGTACCGAATAAGACTAAACCAAATACGATCATTGCAACCAAGCCCCACTTCGTACCTCCCTTCGCAAAAACCGACTTGTTCATAGTCTTAAAAAAGGCTACAGGTGATGTTCCCTCTAGGGAGACAAGTACAATGCCCAGGAATAAAATGAGAAGCGCACTTCCCTGCCATACCCCAAGTGACTCATGCAGAAAAAGAATAGCGAGTAGGACAGCAATCGCGCCATCAGCAGAAGTTAAAGGCGAGACGATTGCTAGAGGACCTAACTCTAAGCCACGATAAAAAGCGAAATAGCCAATTGCAAGGAGAACGCCAAGACCGAGACCTGCTGGCAAACTTAGCAGTAGTGCCTGTGGTGTCAGTGCGAGAGGTCGCCATGTGAAGGCCAGAAGGATAAGAACAAAGAGCAGACCCCACATATGCGAGAAGAAAAGTGTAGTAAGTGTTCCCAGGCGACGCGCTACAACCGTTGCAAAAATATCCGCAGTACCCCAGCACAGCGCACAAACCAATCCCAGAAGAATACCATACAACATTATCTTATGTCTTCTGCTTTCCCCATCAGTGACGCTTGCCAAAAACGGAAGTGACCGAACGGTGATGGATGCCGTTGACACAAGTTTTATTACCTGCTCAATAAGAGATAGCAGTACCGCACTAACCATGTTCATCATTGGCTCAATGAGCGTAACTAGTGCGGCACTGCTATACTTACCTGTTGAAGTTACTTTACTTGCTCTTCATGTAGTACTGGTGGCAACTCTTTCCCCTTTGGGATGAAGCGAATGGACAGAGAATTGACGCAATGCCTCGTGTTTTTCTTTGTCTGACGCTCCCCAAGGAAGACATGTCCTAAGTGAGCACCACAGTTGGCACATTCGATTTCTGTGCGGTGTCCATCGGGGTCTGGTAGGCGTTTGACGGCGTTCGGAAAGTTCTCATCGAAGCTGGGCCAGCCGCAACCGGAGTTGAACTTCGCCTCTGCCGAGAAAAGCGGGTTATTACAACGACGACAGACGTATGTGCCATCCTGAAAAAACTCATCATATTCGCCGCTAAACGGCCTTTCGGTTCCCTTATTGACAATAACGCGTTCCTCTTCGGATGTTAATTTGTTCATTTTAATGCTCCTAAGCTTAGTTCGTGCATATACCGAGATTACTTCTATCTACTATGGTAGTACAAACAATATCATCGGTCAAGAAATTTCATCTCACGCTCAACCTTTGTGTGCGACTAGCAAAAAATTTCCTGGAAGGCTTGCCAATTTATCGATATTATCGTCAAAACGCCACCCGCTTTCGGCAGGAAATTCCTCTAAACGCTCTATATACAATCCAGCTTGGGCAATTGGAGGTGCAATAGTTTCTTTCCTCGAATATCACCTACCGCTTGCAGTTCGCGTGGGTCGAGAGTTGAGCCGCCCTGTCTGAAAAACTCTGCGGAAGGCTGAGCGGCTTGACGGACATGGGCAATTTCGTTCCAGGCAC
>JAABVA010000561.1_pt1 | contig 46682 bp, 50 predicted proteins | sample 5560331 | NCBI WGS metagenome assembly JAABVA01 (sample SAMN12812661, study PRJNA571458) | rock metagenome | isolation source: Antarctica rocks | place: Antarctica: Victoria Land, Mt New Zealand sud | collected 2016-01-07 | reverse complement strand
CCCCTGCACAGCCTAGCGACATCCGTTCCGCACATCAGAAATGAAGAACGGGAAAGCTTGTAGAGCCTTTTTTTTGATTTTGCGATGAGGGAGGAGAGGAGGGGGAGCGGAGAGAGGAGAGGGGGGGGAAGGGAGAACAGGAAGGAGGGGAGGGGGGAGGGAGGGGGAAAATGGGAGGGTGAGGAGGGGTGTTGTTGACAATGCAGGGGTGCTTGTGTGGGGTGGGTAGAGGGTGGGGGAGGATGGGAAGAGGGAAATGGGGGAGAGGAGATGGGAGGATGCAAGGGGGAAAGAAACACCTCGTGATCCCGGACCAGCCAATCTCCCGCTTTAAGATCTTGCGGCTCGGTTTGTAGTTTGATTAAGAAGCGAGGCCGAGTTGAGAATCTAAATCCATCTAGTGGTTTTTGCCCGTCCGACTCCACCGCTATGCTTCCCGTCATAATCATACGGACGCCCTCGATAGACACTCCAACAAATAACCTTCCTCACCTCCTCGGCCCTCCATTCCTAGTCCCTAACCTCCTCCCCTTCTCCCCCTGCTCCTCTTCTCTCATAGCCCTCTCAACCAACTTGACAGCATCATCCATGACGTCCGTTCCGACTCTCCAGGTCCTTAGCATAACGCCCTCCTTTTCAAATGTCTCCTTCGCGCGCGCCAATCGCCGGTTCCACAGCTCCTCCTTTTTGCTCAGTGGGTTCGGCGGCAGGTTGCCGTTGATGTCTTCGGAGCTGCCGGCTGCGTCGCTGTTGTACCCACTCCAGGTGCCCGAGAGACGGTTGCTGGCGTAGTGGGCGGCGGCGGCGGGGTACGACGAGAGGTTTCGGCGGGGCGGGACCGGAGGGGGTGCGGAGAGCTTGGTGGAGGAGGATGAGGGGGCGGGTGTTGATTTCGCGGAACTGTTAGAGGCGGATGTTGGTACTTGTTGTGGTTGGGAGCTGCCGTACCAAGAAGGAAGAGCGTTATAGGCGGAGGAGACTTTGTGGCGGACACTAGCTCTGTAGCTTTGCCGTTCCTGAGATGTCGCTCTGCTGCCTGGGGGTGAGACGTTCTGGGTTTGGGAGAGTGGACTGGAGGCGGATGGAATATTCGGCTCTTGGGAGCTGGAGCCGGAGCCAGATATGGAGTATTTGCGAGGTTTGGGGGGTATGTTGGGTGGTGGTTTGCGAGGGACGGTGTAGTTGGATGAAGTAGAAAGAGCGGGGTAGCTATCACCTGAGTAGCTTCGTAACGCGAGCGGCTTGGAAGGACGAGATGGCGCAAAACTTGCTGGAGATGTAGTTGACTTCTGCCCGGCGCCGTGGTCGTTTGTGAAACGGCTGTTGCCCGTTGACGATTCAGGAGGGTCGTCATCAAAATCTATGAGATTCCCCATGGTAGGGCCGTGTTTCTCTGGTCTTAAACTACTGGCAGAACGCGTTTGATGACGGGGAGGGAGACTTGGCTTCTGTTCTTCAAGCCTGGAAGCTAACTTGGTGGCTGAAACACTTCCACTATCCCATTTCCTTCCACGGAGTGGAGATAATGAGCCAGTCTTGCCAGTCTGCTTGAATCCGCGAACTGAGGAATCAAAGAAACCTTGAAGCTGAGTAGTGGTGACATCCCTTATGAACACCCCTAGCACTCGCCCCGGATTGGCCAACACAATGTCTGTATAGAGTTCCAAATCAGCCTCGCCGCTGTCTCCTGCAAGGATGAACCGCCGTTCCGGGAAATCTGACATGATCTTCTCGAGTGTTCCCTTCTTCCGTTCTGCAACCGGCTCAAATATCCCTTGAAGCATACCACTGTATTGCTTCAGGTGAAAAGACCCTTTTGGCAAACCGGCTCCTGCAAAAAAGCTCACAAGCACGGGATATAATTGCCATGGCGAGTTTGATACATAGTGAAATTTGACACCCAGGTCAGCCAGTTTATTATACCATTCCTTGACTCCCTCTATGGTAAGGTCTCCCAGTTCACGGATAAACGTGTTACGGAACATTTCCTTGGCACCATTGCCGATTGCCGAGTGTTTGATAGTATCATCAATATCACTAATCATGCTGATGCCTTTGGGCTCGGTAATATGAACCTCTTCAGTAGCTGATAGCTTTTCCGAAGCAAGTACTCGAACATGTGTAGGGACAAAGTCCAGAGCAGCCCGAAGAGTAAAATGACCAGCTTCGTTGGTCCTGGTCGTACGTGATTTCGACTCTTTGTCATTGTAGAAGAATACTGTAAGAGGTGTACCAACGACCGGGTTCGTCAAGAAAGGTTTTAGTCTTACCAAGAGGTGTGCATTTGCAACAGCGAGCTCGGCTGGACTCATGTCCGCAGGCTGGTTCCACGAGGCTCGTTTCGCTAGAGAGCCAGGAGCAGGACCTCCGTCTAATTGGTAGTTGAGAGAATCATTCGAAGGCCGAGACAGTATTCTTGGCCCCGACTCTCTGTACCTTTCTGGCGATGGGTCTCGGCTCAGGCTCGCTGAGCTATAAATACTCGAGCGGTCATTATCGGGCTCTTCGCTATAACCACCCGTCCATGCGATTTTAGCTTCCGATTCCCCTATTCTAGTAATAGATTCGGCCTCCTTCTCCGCCAGTTCGTCTTCATGCTTCGCAGCACGAGCTTCTAACCTGTCCCGGTGTCCAGAGTGAGGACTAGCAGGCTGGCTGTTTTGAGGTGCGGGTATACCACTCAGATGCCGCGCAATGCCTACCAGTAACCTGTTCTTCCGAGTCATAGGCCCTCGATGAGGGGAGTAGATCCAACCTCTGATATCGACGTCAACGATCGCGTTCTCGTCCTCATATTTCTCCCACTCGTTCCTCCAATATTCGGCGTCACTTGAACCTTTGTTGCTTCTTATGTCCTGGGAGGCTCCTGGTACTTCTTGATGGTGATGGTGGTGGTGTTTCTTGCGATGGTGTCGTCGTGCGTAGCTTGGAAAGAGTACCATCTCCTCGTCTCCATGACGCACCACGGCAAGGTTTGGAAAAGCACCAGGTATGTTTGATCCATTCTCATCCGCCTCATCGCTACCCTGCCCTCCTAGCCCGTAAGACTGCTGATATGATTGGCGAAGCTCGTTTGCTGCTTTTAAATACCCTGCAAGTTTCCTTCGTCTTGAGCCTCTTTCTGAGGATGGACCCGCATAACTGCCCCCAAGTGACGTAGGGTTTTCCGCTTGCGCCATTCTGGATCTCAGTAATCCTCCAGCATCCTTGAGCCTGAATATACGAGAGATTCTCCTCCGTCCACCAAGCCGTCCCAGTATATTCTTTCGTACAGCCCGCCGGCGTCTTGTTCCTTCCTGACGCTTAACGATAAAACGGTATATACGAGACTGTGCCCGCTGCCGGTAGTATGGTAAAGTATCGTGTCTAAATGCTGAAAGTCGAGCTCTGGCGCGTTGACGAGTACGAGGGAAGAGAAATCTCAGGAACGAGAAGGTGTTAGTCGCACGCGTTGGAGGCCCAGCACGAAATAATGGAGGAGCCAGCTTCGAGTGATAGCTGTGAATCACTGGATGCCTTGTTCGGACTTTAACAGAAAGTGAGGCGCATGAGCGTGCCTAAACCAAAGGCAGTACTGCATGGGAGCATGTCATGTTGTCTTTAGATTCGAACCATAACTTGCAACATAGTAGAGCACCTGATCTAATAGTGAACGTGTTTAACAGTAGATATACAACGAGCGAAGAAAGCGTGACTTTGCAGCCTCATGTAAGATATGAGGTCATCCGAGGATCCTCCCTACCTACAGTATCTATCGCTACTCGGTTAAATCCTACGCCGCGACCTCACCAGACAGTTTACATACATAGATAAATCTCATCTCCCTATGCAATTCTAAACGCCAAGATAAGCCTGAGATGGCCCAGAATATAGATACAAGCATCGAGCTATTTCTTTGAATAGATATCATACTGCTGATAGCAATAACCTCATCAACTGAGTCAGCTTGCGAGACGAGTTCAGGAATATGATACAATCCTCTTTCTTCATTGTCTTGTGCCTCAGATAAACGTTGTTTCTCGTGGTCCCTAAGTCCAGGTCGAAAAACTATATGGCCTCTGGTATCTCTCTGATTCTGTTCGACGTGTCTTCTCCGTCGAAGACAAGTTTGCCATTGACAGTGAATTATGACCCAGTTAAAAATTTAATTATTATGCGTTTGAGAGACCCGCAGCCTTTCGGGACACTGCAGTTGTCGGTCTACCCCAGTCTTTGAAAAGCTCTTTTTAAGATTCCAATTTCCTGAAACTGATTAAAAGTCCTTGAGCCTCGACCTCTCTTCCAGCCATCGAGAGTACGTCTATCATTATATCCTTAAAGCCGCCCAACCGAATCTAGCCGTGCTATAGCTGCCAAATATGTTCAACACTCTTCTCTACCCTTCCAGCTGCCCTTGCTGCAAGAGCTCCCTCAAATCACTAACGGTGATGTATCCAAACCCCAACGGCAACGCAGGACGACCCTACCTCAAGTGTTCGAAGCCTCTTTGCAACAAATTCGTGACCTTCAGTGACAATCGAGGGATACACGACTCCTCCTCCTCTTATATCACCAATCCTCTTTGCCAATGTGGATCATTCAGTCGCCTACAGGTCTGCGGCCGAGAACCGCCCGTGCGTAATCCTCGGGCTCTCCACTTTGTTTGTGCATATGGTCGATGCGAATTCTTTGACTATAAATTCGACAGAGATGGGGGAAAAATGATTCTATCAGAGTTCGACATTGAGGAAGCCGCAATGGATGGTTGGATCTAGGTTGTGTACTGGCAGCTTTCACTAGAGGAGCTTCAAAGCTTATCCCAACTCAGCGAGCTTTGAAGTCTTTAGGACTCTTAACAGATGTCTAGAAATCTTCTGTTAAGCTTATCACGACATATCAGGCATTTTTTATCGCCTCTATCGAAATCCAAAACTGCCATGTTTCGTTGCTTCAATACCAAAAAGCCTTTCCATAGCCATAATACCCATAGGTCAAGAGAGCATTTTTGCGCTATATTCCCAAAGTTCTACCTCACTGGCTTTATTATGTGTTTACCAAATCATGGCATCCTCTACTTTCTCATCTATGCCCTATTCATTCAAGCCAAGCGCGCCCGCTCAAGCCTTTTTGGCCCATACTACCTCCTTCAGCTCTACTCCCCTCTCAATCTGCGATTGTGCCTACCTCCCCCCTCTCCCCTCTCCCCTCTCCCCTCTCCCCTCTCCCCTCTCCCCTCTCCCCTCCTCCCCCACCTCCTCCTCCCCTCCCCACCCACGCCAACCCCAACCCTATCCCCCACAAACAGCCTGCCACCCCCACCGAGCCGACCTCAACCATCCGCCAACTCCACGAATACGGGCAGCATAAGTTCCTTGCGGAACTTTTCTTTCGCTTGCGTTGCCGGAGTAGGTGGGAGGGCGTGGAACGGGGAGATTTTCAAACTTGTGCTTTAGAGCTATGTAACTGCAGACGAACCGAGGGAGATATCCAGACCGAAGTTTCCGTACGAGCGGTCTTCTTGGATGGAGGGGTGGACTCTCCAGGCTCAGGTAATAACTACGTGAATGTTCTGAGAAGGAAGGATGTTCATTTGTAAAGGTATGTGATTGAGATTCCATGAATCCGGTCCCGGCCTTCTAGCATCAAACAACTGTATATATATACTTCCTTTCAAAATTAGCACTTTAGAAAAGAAGCGCATCTTCCCGCTTTCCGGTCTTGTTGTTATCTTCTCATTACTCGCCATCGTTCTTGTAACCCTCATCTCATCGTCTCAGTCAGGTGGTAAATACCTTGCCTTCTCTGTATCCTGTAGTTTCTCACATCATTAGAGTCGTCGTTTCTTATGATGATTCTGTCCATTTCGCTTCACTAACACACTTTTTTTCCACCTACATTCCGCCCTCCTTTTCCCTTCTCTGACAGGCTATACCATCATACTACTGTATTTCTGTTTGGTAAAATGTGTATATGTGGGATGTTCTCTATTCTATCGAGGTGTGGAGAGAAATATCAACGGCTTCAAAAAATCATTGGATAGTGAGGATCAATAAACTCAAGAGGGTGAGGAGCGAGAAATGGAGATTCAATGATGAGAATAGTCGGGCGTAATATGTTAGGTTCATCAAATCTATCTACAAAACAACATCGCTTTAGGATATCATACCATCATCACATGTTCCGTTGTATCGACTAAGCCTCTTACCCTATTGCCTCCTTTTCTTTTACAACATCTCACTTCCTATCCGGAAACGCCTTATCGTAATTGACAAGCGTAAACCGATATCGCACATCATTCACCTTGACCTTCTCCACCGCCTCCTTGCAGCCCTTCTCCCCCACATCTAGCGTTTGGATATATGGCTTAATATTCTTCTCGCTCGCGAGCTTCAGCATCCGGAACATCTCCGGCCGACTCCCGATATGGCTGCCCGCAATTTTCGCGCCGTTGGGCGCAAAGTCCTGCGCCATCATCTGCGGTAGTGGCTTGTCGGGTAGTCCGACATTGTGGAAAGTTCCGTTGACGGCCAGGGTGCTCATGTATTCTTGCAGGTTGAATTCGTGCGTCATGTCGGCACAGTTTAGAATGAAGTCAAAGGTAAAGGCCCATTTCTTGGCCCAGTCTTTTTCGCCAGTATTGATGAATTCCTTGGCGCCGAGGGCTTTGGCGTCTTTTTCTTTCGAAGGCGAGTGGGAGAGGGCATAGACTTCGGCGCCCATGGCGGAGGCCCAGAGGAGACCAAAATGGCCTAGACCACCACTATGAATGGGGTTAGAAAGCAAGTAAAATCATCCAAGGATGATGGATGCCAGACTTACATGCCGAGGATTGCTATTTTTTTGCCCGGCCCGCAACCAGCACGTTCAAGAGGACTATATACTGTAAGGCCAGCACACATCATAGGTCCTGCGGCCTCGGTGCTGATGTTGTCAGGGATCTTGAAGGTGAAGTATTCGTGTGCTCGGATGTGGCTGGAGTATCCACCTTGGGAGATGGTACCGTCAGAGTAGGGAGCACCATAGGTGTCTGTGGCGAGGATCAGCAAGGGCTCGGTGAGATGAAAGAAACGGAAACAGCGACATACCAACCATGTGAGGGCAGTAGTTCTCATTGTCGCTTTTGCAGTTCTTGCACTCTAAGCAGGCCTGGATCTGAGCGCCAACACCAACGCGGTCGCCAACCTTCACAGTCGTCACCTTATCACCAACTTTGATGGCCTTGCCGATCACCTCATGTCCGACACAGAGCGGCAGTGGTGTTTCTCCCCAGCCACCTGTGATGCTGTGGACGTCCGAACCGCACACTCCACAAGCATCAATCTTGATGTCGACATCGCGGTCTTCAAATGGCTTTGGCTTGAACTGCAGCAGAGAAGTGTGAGCTTCGGTCACCGCAATGGGACCAGGTTCGCGCTCACTTCTTGCTTCTTGAAGTCACTCCACTTCTCGTGAGAATTGATCATAAAACCCTCGAAAGTGTCAGGGTAACCCATCTTGAGCGTTGAGTATGCGATGCACTGAATGCTGGTGTGTAATTGAAATGTTGTGGTAACAAATTTGGGAAGGGAGTTTCAAGACGGATGAGAGTAGCTATCAGCGTAGGGGGAGAGAGTGGGAAAAAGATACTCCTCACACGGAACAGATGAAATGAGAAGAAAAGTTTAATGATGCGGTAATGCCTCCGGTCGGTTATGGCCCCACGACCGACTGGCAGTGACGTCGTGCTGTCTCACTTTAAGAAGAAGGTTGGCCGAAGACTGTCAGCGTCCGTAGCCGCTCTATCCGAACGAATACCTTGCACACAACAGCTCCTTTCAACTGTCCTCCCCCCGAATATGATAGAAATGTTATTGGTGATGAACGAGGAGAGTGTGGTCCAATGCATGTCCGACACACACACACACACTTTATATAACCAAAGACTTGAAGTCGGCCAAACGCGGAAGTCAAGAGTTAGGTTCTTGGCCAGACTACGGAATAGGTACATACAGTACTCCGTACTCGCAAAGCAAAGAGTCTACACGGGTATCGCGTTGTAGAGACACAGCCGAACAGTAGCCAGTGGGTGGACCGCCGGTACCTTGAGGTAGTCAGTCGATGGAGGGGCACAATGGAGGGGCACAGGTGAGGGGCACAGCGAACCCCAAAGAGAGCCGCCTACCCCGCACCCCGCCATCCGTCAACAGTAAGGTAGTGAGTGAGGAGTGAGGGGTTCAGCTGGTACCTCGGGGGAGGACTCAATAATGTACCGTAGGTAGCTTACCTTGCTACATAGCAACAAAGGCTGTTCTTTCACTCCCATTCCCATTCCCATTCCCATTCCCCCCTCTGTCAACTGCTCTCTTCTGGATTGCATCCGATCCATCTTGAAGAACCATTTCAAACCTCTGCTGGCTGACCCAATATTGAAGAGTGGGGCACTCAAAGATGATGAAAGCATTGAGATTCCACGGACAGAATGATATCCGGCTGGAAGATGTCGAAGTCCCTCAATGTGGCAAGGATCAAGTCAAGGTGCGACCTGACATGTCGTGCTTTCGAGTAGTCCGCCAACCTGATCTTGATCTAGGTCAAACCGGCCTACGTTGGCATTTGTGGCACCGGTTCGTGACAGTCTGGGAGGTGTGTCGAGGAAACGGCTGATGAATCCTGTAGACCTCCATGAGTATCTTGGCGGGCCCAATATAATGCCGACCACACCTCATCCCATTACACACGAGAAAGTGCCCCTGACCATGGGCCACGAGTTCAGCGGAATTGTAGAAGAGGTTGGAGAAGAAGTCCATGATATGAAAGTGGGAGAACGAGTCGTCGTGCAACCCATCATCTATGACGGCACGTGCGGTTCGTGCAAAGCTGGGTTCATCAACTGCTGTGACAAGAACGGCTTTGTCGGCCTGAGCGGTAAGATCCAAGAAGCACCCGACGAGCGTACGCCAACAAGTGAGCTTAGGTTGGGGCGGTGGGCTCTCGGAGCACGTGGTCATTCCTCGCAAATCTGTGATTGCCATTCCAGATGCCGTATCAATGGAAGTTGGAGGTACGTAGTATTCCGAGGTGTGCCATGTAGATGGTAATTGATACTTGGCGCCAGCCCTGGTGGAGCCTTTGGCGGTAGCTTGGCACGCTGTGAACATGAGCCCCTATAAGAAGGGCGACTCGGTCCTGATTCTAGGAGGTGGACCTATCGGACTTGCGGTAATTCAATCCCTAAAGGCAAAAGGCGCTGAGAAGATCATTGTGTCCGAAGTCGCACCTCGGCGGAAAGAGTTCGCGAAGCAGTTCGGGGCGCATTATGTCTTGGATCCCACGAAGGATGATATCGTTGCCAAAGTACGCGAGATTTGTGATGGACAGGGTGCGAACTTGGCATTCGACGCCGCAGGAGTACAGGCCGGGCTTGATCAGGCTCTTTCGGCAATCCGCGCCAGAGGGACGCTTGTCAATATTGCTGTCTGGGAGAAGCCAGCATCAATCCATCCGAATACCCTCGTGTTCAGGGAGAGAAATTATATGGGAGTCGCGACGTATGTCGAGGGTGATTTCCAAGCTGTCATCGATGCCATTGCATCTGGTAAGCTGCGAAGGACTCAATGCGTGGACGAAACGCTAATATAATTATTACAGGGCAACTGAAGCCAGGCCCAATGATAACCAGGAAGATCAAGATGGACGAGATCGAGGAGAAAGGTTTCAAAACTCTGGTACATGATAAAGACAATCATGTGAAGATACTCGTGGAGGTCAGCCCGTAGGGTTTACAACAGATGATTGTTCAAATACTGTAACATCGTGTAGCTGTAATAGGTAGCTTACTGGCCCGAAGTGTGAACTCTTTATTTAACAGTGTTTTCGACATCTTGGGGCGGGATTTATACTGAGGGCTGTGTGAAGACAGATTGGAGTGAAACTTTGAAGAGTCATGGCGTCGTTAATATACCCAAAGAGACCGCTGATGTGGATGCTTGAAGCTACTCACGCTACTGCACTGGTTTCTGAGCTCTTCGACTAGTCAAAACAGGAAGGCAGATGACGGAAATATAACAAACCAGAGGACGTGAACTCTCCTTCCACTTTCCAGCGTCCCAGGCGATCCTTTTTACGACGTGTCTGCTGGGAAGACCAAGCTTTCGTAAGCCTCCCAGACTTGCGTATCAGCCTCTTTTCCTGACAAGTTGTATGTTCTCTTTCATCTCCGAGATGTTACTTTGGCTTTACCCGTTTGTTGCTTGTCCAAGAAACTCCGCAAGACTTCTTCTAGACCTTCGTTTCTTCTGGCAAGCAGCATCACATCGTCTGTCGAAATGGTATTACGCCCAGCGTGCCTGCAACAATAATTGTCAAAGACCGCTCACGTTCTTCGCTCGCTCTGAATCATACTTTGAGAAGCTCTCTAAATCTTGGCTAACGTTTTCTACCCAGGGAATCGCATTAGTATTACGAAGTCTAGGGAGGCCATGAATGAATATTGTCACCTATCTGAGCCCAGACCATCTCCGTCAAGGCACCAATAAATTGCGGCGTAGCATTTACGCCTAACTTGAGGGTTTCTTCATCAACTATCTTGCCAATGGAGAACCAAAGAGCTGATTTGAGACGCTGGACACGGTTAGGTGATTTCAGTGCTAGACAACGCTTCGCTCTCGTGTACCTCACGTAGCGCCTCTTCCTCATTCTCGGCCATTTTTGTTGATAGAATATGCTTGTTTTCAAAGTCTTGGAGGACAAGTCCTCATGGTATGGGGAGAAGGTTGCAGTGAAGGTCACGAACCAAACAATGTGTAAACGCACGGACCATGTAATGCGGGAGGCGGAAAGGCGGAACTCTTCCGCAGATATGTGTCGCTGACAGGTGGAGCTGTGGAACATAAATTATTTCATGGCATCAATCAAACAGTAAATGTGGTTGTGAGCACAAGACTTATGCTTGAGGCATGCCTGAATGTCAGTGTCACTCAGGTTACTGACTCTCTGAGCAGCACTGACAGCCTGGTGCAGCTACTTCGACAACCTTCCTGGGCTCTCTCACGACCGAGAATATCCAAAGCTGGTTTCTTAACTTCCAACATAACGCGCAAACGTCCTTATCAAGACTTCAAGTGAAAGACTACATCCGTCTTATCGCCATAGTTGGTGGTTACTGCCTTCTACGACCGTACCTCATTAAGCTCGGCGGCAAGCACCAAGCCAAAGACCACAACAAAGCCCACGATGCCGATGAGATGGGTTCCCCAGCGGCGATGTCGCCCAAGGCCCTGCGAGGACAAAGTGATATGCCCGAAGACAGCGATAGTGAAGAACATGCGGCACCAGATGCGGGACTGAACTGGGGGAAAGATGCTCGGAGGAATCAGAGACGGACCCTGAAGCAGATCCTGGAAGCAGAAGAAAGAAAAGGAGCGGTGGAAGAAGCAGATTCGGACAAGGAAATTGAAGAGTTTCTGCAGAAGGTTATAGAATAGATTGGTCAAGCGCGTCCCAGGTGTAGGAGTTGTGCTGTCCTCATGCATCGCCGGAGTATGGTATGATCTGGCATATTGGGTCTTGTATCGGTATATTCGCATTAGCAGTACTTCGTCTATCCGTTATGGAAACACTGTTCGTAGTGACTACCTACCAATCAAGTCGCGCATATTCAGCGTGGGACCCCTTGCATCCTTTTCATGCAGGACATCGGTGCCGCTGCCGATCAGGGCTGAATATGGTACACACCATTCGCTCAACGGGGGATTCTTAGCCGTGAACAAATACTGTAGTAGTCCCCACGGCTCACGCCGTTCCTTCAATCCCTCTCCTACTACTCGACGTAGAGAAATGTAGGGAATGGGAGGCAAAGATTCATGGATGGGTTCACGCCGATATGTCAGCATGCTGTCAGAACCCAGTTGTGCATATGACGTGACTTGAGGTACTCTTTGGAGTACGAGTCCAACCTGGGCCAGAAAATTCTGCTGGTTCGAATAGACTCCTTATTTTCGTTGACTTTGCGTCGTTTGAATCCTTGGAAAGCATGCCTACATATCATGGATATGACCATCCTTCGCATGGTCACGAGAGATGGAGCAATGAGTATTACACTTCTTCCCTTCTTTACGGAGATAGAACTGACTAAGATGATTGTAGATTTTACGACCGCAGTCACAAGATGTCGAGTGACCCCAACGTTCCTTACGAGTATGATTCACGACAGTGGAATGCTCGATCCCCTCCTATACCCCCCATTGAACGTCCTTCAGGAAGATCTTGGCCTCCATTTCCTAGAGTAGAGGATGAGGTTACGTCATTGTCACACGAACTTCAACCGCCGCCATTTGATACGGAGATTAGCGAAGTGTTATTTCGAGGAGAGACTGACCAGCAACCTGTAATACTCGAGGTCAATGAACGAGCCTCAGCAGTGTCGCCAAAATCACAAACGGGGAAGAGCGGGGACGAATCGAGAAGCGTGAAATCGAGATCATCGAGTGAGAGTCTCGGACCCCATACTCCAGATACGGTCGAGGAGAACGAAGATCGTCGTTACGTCTATATACCAGAGAACGGGATTGAGATTCCATTGACTTATGACGAGCCAAGACTTGAGAAAAAGCCAGGTACAATAAAACATAGCGACAAAGCCCGAGGTAAAAAGGATACTCCGAGTCTGGACACAAACCTGTCCCGTAAAACTTCTCTAGAGCATTTTCGATCTCCTCTCGAGCGACAGCGGTCGCCGTACGCACATGCCATAAAGCCAACTAAAGCCAAGGAAGCCCGCTTTTCTGGCGAATACTTACTTTCTCCCAATCTGTTAAGCCCTAAAATACGACTCCCGGAGGCTACCCATACAAACAGAGCTTCGGAAAAGACAATTAACCAAAGCAAGATTCCAAGCCAAGAAGCAATGAGCCCTCAACATTCTATGCGACCGACGATGCACAGACACGCCTCAGCAATGGCATATCCTGGGGAGCAAATTTCCGCTAAAGGTTCTCGACGCCGGTCAGGGCATTATGATGTATCTTCAGATGAATCCGATAATAGTGTTGAAGACCTTTCACGAACAGCTCGTTCTCGGAGGTCGGAGCCTGGTTCTCCATCAGATCCAGCTAGAGAACGCCCAGTACCACGTTTCGATGTACCGGTGCCACAAAAGGGAAGAAATTCTATCTCCAGACAACGAGGCGTCTCGCCACCTTTGCGAACCCTATCAGCTTGCGATCACAGAGCACCGGCGCCTGGTGTGCGACTATCTACAGGTCTAGGGCCTCCTCTGGGGAGTATTCCTACCTTGAGCACCCATTTTAATGTGCGGCAAGCTTCGCCACGGTGTTCACCGGCAAGCACACCACACTCTTCTCCAGGTGCAACGCCACCGGGTACACCCCCATCCAACGTCCACCAACGCAAGAATGAGTATCAAACAACCGAGAGGAGTAAATTATCCCTTTCCAGACCTTCGTCCCCATTGCAGCCGCCACAATCAGCCAAATCGCCAGGTAACACAGCGCTGAATGTTAAAGAGATCGGTGAGAGCCGACCAGGCCTTCGTTCGCGCCAAACGTCACCGTTACCTTCACCAGGCTACGATACCTCCAGCTCTGGGGTCCGCCGGCCTCTTTCGCGTCAGACCTCACCAATACCATCCCCAAGGAATCAACGCTCGAGCTTCGAGCCTGGACCACGTATAGATATCCGAGGACCCTCTCCTGCAAATCATAGTAGATCTTCTTCATACACAACAGATAGTTCACAGCACTTGGCGACCAGACATGCATCATTGTTGCCTTTCGACATGCCCTCATCCCCTACACTAAGACTACCAGAGACTGGTCATCGGCGTAGAGCATCTTCGAATGCCGAAACTCGGCCTAACCTCTCAACTGATCCACTGATCTTGCAAAAGGCCTACGATTTCCCGCAGGCTGCCATGAAGCTAAGACCGCTTGGCCCCACGCGCGCAGTATCGGTCGGGCCTGCTCCGCCAGCGACTCTACCTTCTTGTCCAAGAAAGGATCTTGTTGCAGGACACAGCGATTGGTATACATTGGTTGGGTTTCCGTCGTTCGCCATCTGCCCCACGTGCCGCGACGCCGTTTTGATCCCTGGGTATGCACACAACTTCACACCAAGAACTCCTAAGCTTCGCGCAGAGAAAACACGATGTGACTTTAGTGTACCTTGGATACGAATGGCATGGCTAATGACACTGTCGCAGAAGCGGTCAGATGTAAATCTTCTCTATGCAATGGCGGAAGTAGCAGCTTACGAGCCTCCATGTCCCGGAAAGGCAGAAGCCGTTCGAGAATGGTACAAGATCGATGATCCCGATACTGGGAGGCATGTCTCTAATTTCAATGTCTGCCTATATTGCGTCCGTAATGTGGAGACCCTGTTTCCTGTACTTCGGGGCATCTTTCGCAAAACACGTATGCACCATTCGGCGCAAGAGCGAATTTGTGACTTGCGAATTGACAGCCAACGATTTCCCTGCTATGTGGATCTTCTAGAGGAGACCGCAAACGAGGCTATGCAGTTCCGCCGAGCCCCAAACATACTCCGCTTCGTCGAGTTTGCTAAACGCATGGTCGTGAACCGAGAATGCCCTGGAGAAGATATACTACGCGATCAAGCCTGGTACACCATGCCCTCTATTCCCGAGTTCACCGCTTGCGAAGAATGCTATGACTTGATTGTTTATCCAGCAATTAGACGAAACTCTTCAATTGCAACCCAGTTCACTAGAAAGCCACAGTTTGTAGCGCCTCCGCATGTTGGTGTCAGCTGTCAGCTTTATTCCCCAAGAATGAAAAGGATATTCCGGGAGGCCTGCGAAAGGAACGACCTTCAGCACCTTCGAAATGTTGCGATTCAAAGACACCGAGCGGAGAGGAACCTACAAATATTTTATACTGAATGTCATAGATATTCAGAGGATGAGAAGGCAGATCGACTGGCAGATCTTGTGAAAGAATGGTGGCGATGGGAGTAACTTAGTACGATTCTACAGTGATGGGAAGGACTACAGTACTGCAAGCTTATGCCTAACGATACTTGACCCGGATAAAAAGACTGATAGCTTAGATTATGACATTAATGACAGCATCTCATTTTAAACGGACTTATAACCACCTTCTCCATTATTAAACAACACCCAAAGTTGCAGCACTAGGGTTAGGGCAGCGAACCGGGTAACCTCAACTCATATCATTTTAGCGACCACCTCCTACAATTTAACGAAGCATCACATTTTGGCAAACAAATGGAATGATAGCTTGAGAATCTGCTGACTTAAACTGCGGGCAATCCACTGTCTCGACGACTTGACCTATCAAGGTATGTTACGGAGGCGGCGCATGCCATCTGACATCAGTAGTCAAGGCTAAGCCCCAATACCAACCTGCGACAACTAATGACTCTATGACTCTGTTGGGATTTGAAGTTCTGAAAAACGGATTGTCTTCGTATGTTCGACAGTGTTTGTAATTGCTGCTTTTTTCCGAATTCGTTGGACTCCCAATAGCCGGCTTGCTATCGTCCTTTTCAGAGTGCTTACTGATATTATAGCGTATATTTCTTTACTACTCTTCGCAGCTCAGATGTACTGATGGTTCTCTCCTCATAAGAGTTTCCATAATCAGCTATGGATAGATTCTGGGATACGAGATTACTCGCCATCCTTGAGATGTCGGAGGAGAAAGTCGAGCTAGCGATCAAAATACTGCAAACACTCTCAGTAGCAGCGGGACCTTTGAGCTTTCAAGCATTCTGTGAGGCCCTTGCCGTCGAACTTGATGCTAAACATCCAATTAATTGCAGTTCCGTGCTTTCGGATCCCAATAAGCTTCTAGATCTATGTCCAGGTCTTATCAGCTGCTCGACTATTCATTCTGACGGGCCTCAGCCCGAAAGATTGCCGAATTTGATACATCCATCGATTAGGGAGTACCTCTTCTCGAAAAGAATACGTACAAGGGCAAGCCTTGTGGGCGAATTCAGCATGAATGAAAACAAAGCCAACTCGGATATAGCAGAGACGTGTCTTACTTACCTCCTCCAACTCGAAGATTCTGTATTAGGAAATACGGGTCTCGGGGCGAAGTACAAATTTTTACCGTACGCAGCCACTTTCTGGAACTTACACGTGCAGAACATAGAGTGTGCTCTGAGTCCTTCCCTAGAGTATAAGATCATTGAAATCTTTACTTCTGGACCTGGCTGCTTCCAGACTTGGCTACAAGTGTATGATCCCGACATTGAGAAAGAACGCCCTGTCGGTACAAATGTATTTCCATCACCATTGTATTATGCTTCTTTGCTTGGTCATTCTAAAGCAGTGCAAGCGCTACTTCAAAAAGGTGCCACATTCGATGAGCCAAGAGGGAAACACCGATACCCATTACTCGCGGCTATCGAAAGCGGGCACGAGGCCGTAGCTCGTCTACTTATCGAGCATGGAGCCGATATTGAAGTACGCTATAAGAATAAAGATCCAGCACTTGTTCGTGCTGCCCAGAGAGGATACGAAGAAATCGTAGCGTTATTAATAGCAAAAGGAGCAAAAATAGATGCTCAGGACAAACATGGCGAGACTGCACTACACTGTGCAGTCTGTTACGGCTGGAAACACGGAGGCCACAAGCAAATTCTCAGACTACTGCTGAACGCTGGAGCTAACCGTGAATTCAAGAACAAGTTTGGCCGGACACCCTTGCATCACGCCATCAACCAAGCCGATGAGGAAATAGTCCAGCTCTTACTAGAAGCCGGCGCAGACATTGAAGCCAAGGATAAAGACGTCATGGTTCCCCTGCACCACGCAGCCAGCTCCTCAGAACCCGCAATACGCTGTCTCTTCGCCAAGGGCGCGAATCTTGAAGCTAAAGACAGTCGTGGGTTCACCCCATTACTTGAGGCGGTAGCGCGAAATTACGAGCGAGGAGTGATCCTTCTGCTTCGAAATGGCGCTGATATCCATGCGCGTGATCAGGAAGATCGGACTGCATTGCATGTCGCATCTGCGAATGAATCCGAGCATCTTGCGCGCTTGCTTTTGCAATATGGTTCCGATGTTCGAAGCCGAACCAGAGGAGGTGAGACTGCGCTGCACATTACAGTAAAGAAACATAACGAGTCCATCGTGCGTTTGCTACTCGAACACGGAGTTGAGATAAATGCTATGGACCCTAAAGGTCGGAGTGCACTACATCTGGTGGCTGATTGGGGCGAGTATTGCGAGGAGGTCTATAGTGAGAGAACTCCGGAGGAGATGGTCGAGGACAAGTTGAAGATTGCGAGGCTCTTGTTGGGCAATGGAGCTGATGCGGTATTGAGAGATGTCGGGGGGAAGACTGCGATGGAAAGAGCGCTAGACAAGAATGATGAGGCGATGGTTCAGATCTTAACGAATATAAGGACTGATGACTTGGCGAGCAGGATATCACCTGGAGCGTAAAAGGGACTTGTATTCCGTGGCGTGGCATAGGTTAATTGAAAATACGCTCTTCGAAGAGAAGGTGTATGTCGGTTATTCATTGGGTGAGTCTAGATGGGAGAAAATAGCAAACGACAGAATGCGCAAGAAAAGAGAGGGGAACGAAACAGTGTACAAAGAAGAAGAGGAAGAACTTCACAAAGAGATCGTACCATGTATCTTACCCTCTAACCAACTCAAAGGTCTATATAAAATGCTCCTAGGTTTCTTCCCCATCGCCCTATTACCTCAGCGTATTCAACAACTCGTCTGCTCTCGCCTCCAAGTCCCAGCCAATGAAGTAAGTTCTACCATCTCGACTCCGCCATGCTCACTTTCCTCGGCTTCTACTGCTACACCACCCTCGCTCTCACTCCTGGCTGGATAAGCTCTGAAAGAGGTCCTCTTGTCGGATGTGCTTAACTACGATTACTCGGTCATGTAGCCACATAGACTTGTCGCTAATTACTCTCCAATACATTGTTATCATAGGCAGTAGGGCACTGAGGGCAAACAGACTCCGAGTCTGACTACAGCCTCTGATACTTGCGCCAGTCCCTTTCTTTTGATAGCTCTGGTGGCTTGGACTACCTAGTCCTCGCCAATTTAAGGTTAACGCTACCCCGGGATCTACTTTTGCCGAAAAGCGCCACAATATCCTTTTCCGTCATCCGAAGCACGCTTTGGGCATGGTGGAACAGAGGAGCAAGATCACTTTTAAGAGAACAATGGACCCCAATTTAGCTTTCTCAAGTTCTGACTGCTCTTATTTGGGTTGCAGACTCGATGCAACTGCTTGCTATATCGTCTCTTCACTGATTGCGCCCCTACAGCAGACAGTTGCTCTTGTCTTTGAAGCGTGGGATTAAAGTAGTTGTTTGACACAATGGCTCTGTGCTCCAACCGCCCTGAAGGCTTCGTACGTATTGTCCTCCTTCATCTCTTACGGAAAGATTGACCTTCGCCAGGGCCCAATGTCCCATCTCTACAACCACATTCTTACATCCTGCTTCCTCGACACCATCCTCATCCCGCTATGCACATGGCTCTACCTCCTCGCCATCGTCGCTCTCTTCGCCATCTTCTCGCGCCGAGGAAGAATCCCCCACGCCCGGCCTTCGAAGTTCTACATGGTCCACGGCTTCAGATCCCACAAGAAGTCCACAGATATCGACGTAAACGAGGAATCAGCGGGTGGGATACCACACAGGCGGCATGGCAAAATATACTTGGTCGTCTCTGTGCTATACTATCTCCTCCTCGTGGCCCAACTCCTCATGTGCGTGTTGGAGATTGTGCGCCTCTCTCTCGCCCATCTTGGCATCGGCCTGTTACCATTCACCCTTGTTTCCATAATCGTGGCTGGGGCGCTTCGTCTTGCAAAGGGCTTGCAGGGCAGAGTCCGAGGTTGGAGATGGGCGAACCTGGCGTTGTGGGTTGCGCTCGCGATTCTGAACGGTGTCAAGATTGCGGAAGAGGTCAAGGAGGGGACGGGTATGAGGAAAGGAACGAAATACCCCGTTGTGGATGAGCTTACGGATGTTTCGGTTATGATCGGAGTATATACTGCACTGGGGATCCTTGAGGTTTGCTTGAGACCTTGAAGCGAGAGAGGGCGGTTCTGGGCACATTTCGGCGTTTTGTTGGCATCTGATACCTTATCTGGTTGCCATATCGTTTTGTCATCGAGGGAAGATACCCAGGGGGGTTTATTAGTGGTGGATGTGATGGAAGGGTATGCCAGTTATGGTAACTTTTTATCTCAATGCCGTGGTCATGACTTCATGAAAAGTCCCGTTGCGGTATCGCTGAGAGAAGCAAGTTGGTATGGAGATGGGCCATCGATTTTGAGAGTTCAAGGGTGTTTTTTAGATGATAATACCCTTTCAAAATGTGCCATGTATGGTTTAACCCCTGGAACAAAACATTCTAAACCCATGACCAACAAAAACGTCCTCTTTCCGGATATCGACCCCACCACTCCCAAAACGCCCGTAAATTCGTTCATCTTCTTAATCCAAAGACCAAGATTTGTTTTTAATCTAACCCCTTGGCTCCCACGCGCCAACCAACCCGCATCAGCGTCTCGCAAGACGCCTCCGTAGAGTTCCTCACCAAATCCTCGTCAATCCCGATCTCGCCCCGGGGGTAAAGGACAAGAACCGTACTCCCGCCATACGCAAACGCGCCCAAGCACTGCCCCCTTCTGACAGCAGCCCCGACTCGATCAACACCAGCAACATAGTTAATCGACCCCACCAGCATCGCCCCAACCGCCACAATCGCAATCGGCGACCCCGTCCAAGACCGCTTCAGCAGCATGACCGACCGCTTGTTCTCGCAAAACACGTCCAGCGTGCCGGCCTCGTTGATGGCCTGCGGGTTCACGGTGTAGTACGTGCCGGGGATATCTCGGATCCCCTCCACGGTGCCCGTCACGGGCGAATGCCAGCGGTGGTAGTCCTGTGGCGCTAGGCGCGCGATGACGACGGAGCCGCCGTCGAATTGGGTCGCCAAGGTGTCGTCGCCCAGGAGTCTGGCGAGGGAGAACCCGTAGCCTTTGATCCAGTATTTGGTTGCTAGGTCGATGGTTTGGAAGGCGGTTAGGCGGCAGTCGGCGGGGCTGGAAGACACGAGGTCGTTGTCTGGTTCGTCGATCGGGCGAGCCTCCTCCTTGATTTCGCGGGAGAAGAACTCGTTGAAGGTCGTGTAGCTGGAGGGGTCGGGCTTCTTCAGCTCGAATAGTGTATCCTGGAGCTGGAAGCTCTCGATGAATGGCATGATATGCGCCTTGCTTTCCGGGGCATCGTACTCCCTGCCCATCTTCTCGCTTTCGGCTTTCAGCAGCTCCAACGTCTTTCTCCAATGAAGCGCTTTTTCTTGCTCGGACCCATAGTACAATAGATGCATGCCCACGCGCACATAGATACTCATTGGCTCAAACGCCTTATCGCCCGTTTTTCGATCAACCACGTAGTTGCCCATGTGATATCTCGTTTCGAGATACTGTAGTTCGGACGCTGGGAAGACCTTGGAGAGCCATGTGTGCGAGAACTCATGGTTCGCTGGGAGGTGCAGGTGTGTTTTTGGGTCTTGGTTTTTGTTTTCGGCGAAGCTGGTGAGCTGGTCGAGCGCGGAGGCGCTGGCGATGAAGCCTTCGTCGGTGCGTTGCATGGTGCTTTGATGTCCCTCCCTGGTGACCATCACCGGCCTCTGAAGCGTTGAACTTCTACGCCATTACGAAGGCTCCCTGTCGTTATGGCACGTCTGTTGCCCCACCAACCTTCGAGCGTGTAAAAGACTTGAGTTTCTTTCCACATGCTTTTGTTGTTAATAGTTATGATTTTCGTGAGAGTAAAGTATGTTCAGTGATTTGAATCATTGAATTTCTGTTGCTTGCTGGTGCTTCTGACATATTACCCTCTTTGTTTTCTTTCGAGCTTTCAACGTCTGTTCTGCTGCTCTGTGAACTCGATATACCGTTCTCTCTGGAGCGTTTCTGCGATGGATAGTGCTTGAAAGATTAAGCTGCTCTGTGATACTATCTGCCCCACTACCAATCTTGATATTGGTCGTCTGCGTGAGCGAGATTTGCATCTTAGCGGTGTATTATGGAGGAAACATAAAGCAGCCGCAATTGCCCGAGCAAATGGTTGCCAAGCATGGAGAGATGTTCCCCCACCGAGAGACCGCTATAACTTTGATAAAGCCACTTGGGTTTGTGGTGTTTCTACGGATCTCTCTCTCAATCTCTCCCCACCTCTGTGGTCAGTAAGTCCATCGATTCGCTTTCTGGAGATATCTCTCTCAAGGTAGACTGTTTCATCACGGCTTTCGGTAATGCCATGTCCGGATTAGGACACCCATTACCATAGAGGAGCCTTCAAGGCTTTTTTCACTGTGATCCCAAATGGCTCGAATCATACTCTAAACTGAACAAACGGCAGACGCGACTATGTCTGTAACTGTTCAATTCCCTTTTTTCCCTTATGTACATTATCGTAAGCAACTTTGATATGCTGTAAGTAGCAGGGGCCAAGAAAAACCCCAACCAGCCCATGAAATTTCCCCAAACTCCGCCCAGTGCTCTACTCTTACGTACATCCTACACCAGCTCTTCCCGACTCGTGCTTATTAATTCAACTTCCTCCGTACGTGGGATTTTCCGCGTGCTCTGCTGTTCTCTAGTTCTATCCATCCTGCTTGATTCCGTTGCATGACCATACCCTGATCCACCCGACTTCCCGCTCAAAGCGTAATTAGTCGAGCTCGGTCCGCGACGGCGTATGGTGTTGTACAAGGCGTGGAAACATGGGCGCATAACTACGAGGCTGGCGGCGATGATGCCAATGTCCATCTCGACAATCGCAAGGGTGTTGCCGGGTAGGTTGGCCCCTGGTTTTAAGGGTTAGTGGTGTTTAAGGAGGAGAGGTGGTGGGGAAGGAGAAACATGCATTGAGGGTCGGTCTTGGCTGCTGGGTTGGGATAATACATGATGACCAGGCGGGCGATGGCGCAGCCGGTGTGACTGAAGTGGAGACGGTTAGCCATCCATGCAGCGTCCTGCCAAGCGACAAGATGCCTTACATGACGCCCAAGAGAATCAGGCCCATAAGTTGTGTCACTTCTGATCCGTTTTGCTTCATGCGAAATAGTGCGGGAAGCGGTGTACTGATGAGTAGGACACTGGTAACGATGTTGATCCATGCATTGCTATAGCGGAAAGCGGTCATATTGAAGCAGGTCCCTGCCTCCTTGGTCTGCCATGCTTTGGAGACTGGGCTGCATTGGAAGGTGCTGACAAAGAAGGCTACAGAGTAGTTGCTGACCACAACGAAAGCGGTTGCGTAGTTGATCGCTCGCGTCCATTTGATGACACGACTGTTGGCCCGCTTGAACACCTTCAAGTAGACAATGCAGAGAGAGAGTTTGGTGAATAGCGTCGTGACTTTGAAGAAGATCTGGTTCATCCAGAGTAGCTAGAGGGATTTGGCGTTGTGCAATATTGGGCTGTTGCGGACCAACATGCTTACCTTCAATGGCTCACTTGAATGCGCAAGACTCTTGGGAAGGTTTGCCGCATGCTGACCATATCCCCATTGTGTGATACCTGAAGGAACTTTGAGCTCCTGTCTGGAGGTACTGGCAGCAGTGTGACTCACATGCAGCGTTGAAAGCTTCCTGACAGAGCGAAGAGACCTAAGTACAAGCATGTCAGCGCAAGGCAACTTTGAATCCCTTTTGATAGCCAACGACGCCAGTCCAGAGTAGCCTTACGAGAGCGATTGCGATACACCAATCCGAGGCATCTAACCATCTCTTTGACCGACGATAGCCAATGCGCAAGGCAACCATGCACACCGTCGTGATGCCGAATGCGAGCGTGTTGCCTAGCAATATCCAACCACGGCTCTCACCCATGTCGGGCACAGATGCTAGGAGAGGAGTCTGAAGGTGTTCGTTTGTGCGAAGTTCACAACAGTGTAATGCTTTTTTCTCCGTTGGAAGGCCAATACGAGAGATGCCGTGTTTGTGCGACGTCAAGACCAAGCGGGATATGGACATCCTAATATCCCATCTGTCGAATGTTGGAGAGGAGGCACGCCCGGTCCACTAGGGGTTGTAGATGAATACGTGAGGCTGAAACTTCCTAACAGCGCCGTAGCGGCGGCGCAGCTGAAGCCATGATGGTTTCCAACTGAACGAGTATCAAGGCCTTCCATCGCTATTGGTCGAACATGTCAGCGCTGCATGTGAATACATACCTAGATAGGTTTGGCGTCCTGCGTTAATTTAAAGGTAGGCGCAGTGATTATTACATAGATAGTATTCCGTATTGTGGTGCGCTTGGAAAGCCCGCGTGCTGTTACGGTCGCCCAACATACAGTAGGCGAGATATCTGTGGGAAAATTAGGCGTGCCGTACTGAATATTCCGGTACCGAACACCACAAAGAGATTTATCGACCAATTTTACACACTACCGCAAAGGCCAGTTATTTTGCCTCTGCCTTATTAGAGATCCTGCCATTCAAGTATTGCTATGAAGTTGATCTCATAATCCATAGACAATCTCTCTAGTCGTTTGACCATTCCAGTAAGGACAGTTTTGAAGCTCGCTTTCTATGACCGGACTGGTGATCAGGAATGAGCTCGGCTCTTGCTATGGCACAAAGAACCCCTTGGCTCAAACGACTTCAGGCATTTCCAGCTGCTCGGCAGGGTGTGATTTCCTCCAATGTATGTGTTCCGTAATGGGTACCTGGCACATAATCAAAATGCGTTATTATCAAACATTGGAGGATAATGGCCGAACCTGCAGTGTCGGCGTTGGAATGAAACTCCTAGTCTCACTGTGTCGTTCCTATATTTCGTGCCCTCGATCGTATCTGGCGCTACTCCACCTTCTACCCAGTTTATTAATGCTGCCAGCACATTGTTTGCACTTTCGAATGGTACTTCGGCAGCAGCTCCTCCACCTTGGCCAAAGACCCATGCCCCTGGCCCGGAGTTGCAGTGAAACATGCCGGATATTCGAAAGAAGCGAAAGAAATCATCAAGATCATCAGAAGAGGCGTGCATTCCGCGCGAAAGGCGGTCATAGAATCGTTCAGTATTGAAACTTGTTATTTGATTGTCCTGCCCGCCATGATAGCTGATGATCTTGCCGCGTTTGGAACGAAACAAGGAAAGGTCGTTTGGCCATGTTCTGATATCAGACGGATTGAGCGACTCCGCCACGACAGCGTCCTTGGTAGAGAAAGTAGCAGCGTTCCACTTAGGATTGTTATAGACCACGTATCTAAACCAGTCCTATCAAAATTGACATTAGTGAGACAAAGACCGATAGGGAAATAAGAATTACCTCAGAGTAGCTAAATGGCTTTCCTACGTAAAGCTTTTGAACAGCCAAGACTTCACTACCAGGCTGCATGGCGGGATATATCAAGTTCCCATGGGTATCATAGAAAGGACTGAAGATCTCTCGAACCATATCAACCTGAATAGACGTCAAGCAATTCTTAGACGTTCCGTTTGTACATAGTAATGTTTCAGGACAGAAATTGCATCGTGTAGGATCTTCAACGATACCATCTATGACTCCGTCAAGACTATCGCATTGCCTCAAAACCTCTTCATGAATTAGGCTTATCCAAATAGATGGCGTAATAAAGTTCGACGAGTTGACAGAGTTGGAGCCGGTGATCGTAAAGAATCTCGCTCTCCAAGATATCAAATTATTAAAATCAAGTGCTGGTGATCCAGCCACAATACCGTCGAAGTCGTCAGGGAATTTTTCCGCTGAATCAATGCCTTGACGCCCGCCCAGAGAGCAGCCCAGGAAATAGGACTTGTCGTAATCTCTGTTGTAGAAGAGCTTGGTCAATTGTTTGCCCGCAAGCACGCTGATACGCAGTCTTTACCACGGAAAAGGTTAGCCTTCGAAATACTCTTAATCGCAACAGATGGGAATCTCTGGATGACCCTAACGCCGCGAGTTGTGCGCTTTATGACAGTCAAGCAAGCAAGTAAGCAGCCACATGACGCACGACACTGGGTTGGAAAGAAAAGCCAGTCTGCAGTAGATTTATCAAGAACACTGTAAGGACCCAAGAACAAAGACAGGACAACGTACGACCTCGACGCAAAGTCGGTAACGACGTCAGGGTTCCGGTAAAAGGCCACACCCGTGGTACCGTTATGACCATTGTTTGATCCAAAAGAGGCGAAATCATAGCGAGTGGTATAAGCTAGATCCTCATACTTGATACCTACCATAGCGCATTAGTGTCAGTCATCAAGCACCGAATCATTACCGTATGTTGGCGATATCTCGACTCTCATCAACGCCATTGAAAAAAAGACATTTACACACATCCATCTATCCCCCCATTGCCAGTTCCCAGGATCCTTCCACTCCAGGTTTCCGGCAGCCATAGCTCAAAAGTCACGCGCGATCGCTGCGATGTCGATATTTCGAGCGCAATCCTACACAAGTTCGCCGAAACAACCTGACTCGGCCGTGCACATGTTGGGTCATTGTAAGGGAAGGAAAGATTGACACCGGCAGAGACGTATTCGAGAACCTGACGAGTACTGTTGCCAATGTGTACTTCGGGCGTGAATGATAGGCATTTAATTTCAAAGTCGGATGTTGCCTGTACCTGTATACCTAAGAGCCAAAGGCATACTGCCATATATAGGCTAGAACGAGCCATGAGCATGAGGGACACTATTGCATTAGTAGGTAGGTATGTAGCGGTAACGTGGACTGTGACCGATAGACTCCACCTACAGGCTACGTACGCCGGCTGAACGATGATCCAAACTCCGAGCAGAGAACTGGCGAGGCGCAGCATTCGACGCGGCTCCTACCTTACTGACATGCAGCCAAGGCTCTATGGCCTTGGGTGCTGGCTATTCGCGAAATCCTTGGCTGTGTGCCTAACTATCATGGCCTTGACACCAAAGCCCAAACGTTCTACTTGTAGAGAAAGTGAATTCAATTATTGTGTAGAGGTTGAGGAAAGTACCTATGCAACCATTCGCGCTAACCCGATTAGGTTAGTCGGCAGTGTAATACCACTGCTTCTACTACTGTTCCTGTAGCTCCCACTGTTCTGTTGCTCCTGTTACATTGATACCTTCAAAGATCGAGCCTGAGAGTATCGTGCGGTTCTCATGATACGCTTTGGAAGCTGACCGGCTAATCCTAGACTTGTGTAACCCTAACTTGGCCACCTGAAAATATATCTTTAGATTCACCCCACAAAAGCACAAAGCCCTCTCTAATAGGCAAAGCGAACACTCGGGTGATCATCCCCTAGGTTCTTGACCTCGTCCGGTGGCCGATTCAGCCTCCAGTCTCTCGCTCCGCTGTCCCGCTTTCTGTTCTCTGCCCGTAGGCCGAGTACGAACACAGTGGCGGTCACTACCGTCATACAGATGCATCCTAAACTGACCCCATATCCCATCTTACATGCCGGTGCCTGAGAGTTGACGAAGACGTTGCTTCCGATGAATCCTGCGCAGTTTCCAAGCGATATCTGAATCGCGGTACTGACGGCTCTCTTGTAGTGCCCTGAGACGTTATTGGCGACCCAGCCCAAGGTGATTGGAAGTGTACTGTGGGCGCCGGCGGCTATGAAGAACACGGCCATGTATCGAATATGAACTCCCACTGCATCCTGGGCTAGGAGGGTGATGTAGCCAATAATACAAATCGAGCTACCCAGCAGGATAAAACCGCATCGGTGTTTTTATTGGTGCCGAAAGCAATAGTGACCACCACAACCGCTGCGACGATATAAATCGGGATTGACATGATCTGTGCACGAGAAGACGTGTAGCCGAGGTCTTTGAGGATACTCGGAAGAAAGAGAGCTATCGAGAACGTCAGATCAAGAAAGCTCTGAGACGGGCCATTTGAGATGACCACAACCCGTCATACCAATTACATAGCCTGTATTCACAGCACCAAGATACATCAGCGCCCTACACAAGTATTTCGTTAGCCTGTTTGTGGTTCGAGTAATTCGTGTGGTTGATCGACATACACAATGTAAATCTTCCAGTCGAAGACAATCCGCATGAATGCCGGTCGGTCGAAGTGGTCCATCCGTGCTACGCCTCGTGAAGCATCGTTTTGCAGACGATACTGAAGCTGGAGTCTTTCTTCCGGCCGCAGGAAAGTCGCTTGGTCAGGCCAGTCAACGATAATGAATTTGGCAACGACACTGAACAAAATGATTAAAAGACCCTCGACGATAAAAATTCTACCGTGAAATCTTCAGCATTGCATCCTTTGATAAACAGGCAAGAGTTGCGCTACCATCTCCAGGCCGAACCCCAAAGGGGTTGTATTTTAGCCAATGCATATGCAAGTAGCTAGATCATCCTCAGTAGTGCTTTGTGGTATATAGACCAGCTGGGTTGTCATACTCCACTGAATGCCCCGGCGATGATACCGGAAGCGAACAACAAGGTCAATTGTCTCTGCAATTGAAATTGTGTGTAGTACATACTGAACAAATACAAACAACCTTTGATACGATAAGCGCGTCCTACTATAGAACCGCGATTCTAGCGACGTTACGTGGAGTGAAGCCGGCTTCGAACAATCCAATGAAGAATCGACATATGACCCGACCTCCGTATGACGCAGTCAGGCCTTGGCACATGGCAGACACTCCTTTCACCATCATCAGCTGGAGGCTTCTAGTGCAAGGTCAGACCGTCCCGACCAAAAACCTGACGCAGGCATACCCCAGAAGAACAAAAGAACACTGAGCCATGTAGAGGGTGCAACCTTGGCGAGAATAAGGTTACTGGGTACCTCGAAGACGATATACGAAACATAAAATTTTAAAGATGCAACCTTGTAGTTCCTGCCCTTCATGTGCAAGTCGTGATCCAACCCTTGAATCTTTGCATTTCCTAAATTGGACCGATCGAGGTAGGCTAGCATGAACATGACGAGCAACACCGGTATCAGCCTGAGATCGATCTTGCGAGTTATTTGGCAATCGAGGGTCGGGTTAGGGGCATAATCTGCGCCGACGGTTGACCCCGTCGAGTCAGCGTCTCCGTCAATAGTCACGTTGTTTTTCCCAGTCGTCATGTTATCAACTAAGTGGTAACACGGTTCAGAAGGAGCTTTGCTGGAGTATTGGCGGGAGAGAGCAAGTAGATGCCGAGGAAGGTATTGTATTATCCAAGACCAGATAGGTGCCTCGCCCATTTAAAGAGGTCGTTGGAACGCTTGATCGAAGACGGGCTGTTGCGCCACCTGGGGCCTCCCCAGCCTCCTGCCGGCGCACAGTGCATACAACCAAATGTAGCTCAGATGCGAGATACGGCCGGTACTCTAAGCTAAGTAGTTCGGGGGTACCGTTGAATGCCAATTCCGTGCATCAATGCCCAAATGCTGGGAGTTATGCTCGGACCTATCAAGGTCACATGACGCACTGTAGTTAACCGAAGCTTCGAACCTTCATAGAACCACAACCACACACTTACAACTATCGCTGCTTCAACAACTTCAACGCAGGGTGGATGAAGTTGTCTAGTAGTAGTGTATGAGTACGGAATACAGTCGACGATTTTGGTGAGAGGGGGCCCGGGGACGGGATGTACCGGCTATCTTAGATATAAGCCTGCAGTCCTTTCCATTAGGTTGTTTTCATCACCCGTATCCTTCGCTCACCACGCATTCAGCGATGATGATTAGGAGGCAATCCCACAGAGAGATCTAGGTAGCCTGGAAGAGGACGATTTGAGGAGATACTTCCACCAATCCCACGTTTATTCCCCGGCCGCTCTCTGTCACGGTGTCGCCATGTGGAAACGGCACGGGTTAGGGATCGAACGCCACATGGCCTAGAACTGTCGAACATGCATGTACCACTACTCCAAATAGTAGTCGGGCAACCTATGATAGGTATCTTTGCAGTTTGCACATCTATTCGATATAGGTTTTCGATGTACAGGTACTTGGGCTTATTGAGCACCTCCAGGCGGCATCCCAGGCAAGCAAGCAGAAGGTTCAGAGGTTGGGCAAGAACGTCAAGAACTACCTCGACCGTAGCTAAGCGACCAAGGATATGGAGGGGTGGGTGGTGGGTAAGACAAAAGCGTTTTCTGGCGGAATCCAAAGGCATGATGGTCGAAACAGGTGGGTGCCGTACAGTTTACACAGTAAGTGGCTGCGCCCGCTAATGTGCCATTGCGGTGCGGAATAGGTGGCTACACTTCCTATTCGTGCCCTTGCTGTCGACAGCCCTCAGTCAAGCTGGCTCGATACTACGATACTCGTATGGACCGGTTACCCATCGTGTTTTGCGCTGAAACAAAAATCTCATCTTGGGAGCAGTCAGACGAGATACCGTTATGCAATCTCTCTTTCGTGTATAACAAAGTTGAACCACTTTTATAGTACCAATATCGAGTAGCTGTACTTTCACGTCGTTCTGGGACCGGAAACGCCAAGAACCAACTGATATTCCCGCCCCATTGCTCCTGCAAGCCTAACTTCTGTAATCACCCACCCTTTTTGGAACCCCTCTGCTCCTGGTTTGATACACCTAACATGGACTGGAACTTCCCGCTCAGAAGATCTGTCGGCGATCCACAAGCTACGAGGTACGCTTGGGAGTCCATTCTCTCGAGACCTACCGTTGTCGGCATATACCACTGGGTGTAAGTACCAAAATCATTTCGCAAGCATCCTTTGGCAATTACGGGCCCTTCCAGCGCATATCCTCGTTCTCAGGCCTTGTTGACATTATTGATTCCATTATTCCGCTCAATGATTGCCATCGGCCATCATGATCCGGGATGCTATTGATAATGGAGCACCCAATCCCCGAAGCCACCTTCTAGCGACGATCAGTATCGTCTTCGGTGTGGTCTCAGCTGTCTTGATTATCGCACGATGGATCACAAGGATCACTGTGAATAGATCAATAGGTTCTGACGATTATGTCATTACCCTAGCTGGTGTTAGTGTCTTGGAGAGAAGACGAGAGAAACCCTCTTCAACAGAGCTGATGATGCTTTCCAGCTCATGGCAATTACTCTGACCATTTTGTACTGCCAAGGTAGCATCATCTCAGCCAGTCAAGCCTAGAAGGACCCAATAGCTAAGATCTCTACAGAGGCCAAGTATGGTTTTGGGATACACGGGTCCGACCTGACCGCAGCTCACAAGATACAGGCCATGAAGGTATGGAATCTACATCGATCAAGGTGTCTCACTTGCCCAGACCATATCCTTGCTAATGAATACCATTGGTTGCTCTAAGTATTTCTTTGGGGCTCAGATACTTTACAAAACATCGACCTGCGCGACTAAAGTCTCACTCTTGTTGCTATATCTTCGAATCTTTACCGGCCGTGTGTTTCGTACAACGGCTTGGGGTATCATCGCGGTTGTGATAGGATATGGTACCGCGACAGTGATTGCCACTGTATTCCAATGTCATCCGATAGCGAAAGCATGGGATTCTCGGATTCACGGACACTGTATTAATGTGGGTGCAAGTTGGTACGCGACCGCGGCTTTCGCAATCACTACGGACATCGCCATTATTGTGCTACCTATCAAGCAGATATCAACCTTGAGACTACCAAGAGCTCAGAAGCTTGGTTTGATGTTCCTCTTCAGCCTTGGGACTTTTGTCATTGCGACCACTGCGATTCGGATTGTGTCACTTGGCCCATCGACAACTTCTTCTGATAGCACCTGTAAGAAGAAAGCCTCATATCATGCGCTCCCTGATCTGCTATTTATGAGCTAATTTGATACTCTTCTAGACTATCAAGCCATCTTCAACACTTGAACAGATTTGAAAGTCAACAACGGAATAATTTGCGCTTGCCTTCCAACTCTCAAAGTCTCTCTTGTCAAATTCTTCCCTCGACTCTTCTTCAACGCCATCTTCTCCAGCCGAAGCCGCAAGAAAAGCCGCAAGAGAAGCCGTACAGCAACGGCTGAGTATGATGTGAAGATTTCTTCTGAGCGAGTTCGCTCCCAGATCAACCCGATGAATATGACTCGGACAAAGCAGAATAGTGCTAGTGATGAGGAGATCATGTCGGGAAGCATGGAGATAACCAAACAAACAGACATTGAAGTCAGAACAGATGCAGAGACATCCGATGAACGAAACACATATATCGTGGAAGCCAGAAGTGGCCCTCGCTCCTCATGAGGAGTGATTAAACCATTCTTGATCAGACCTTGGATATCATTGCACACTTGTGCAGCAGTGTCGGCTAAAACAGCAGTCTTGTCCCACGTGATGTGTTCCAATAAACTGTATGCTAATTTTGTTTTGATGAACATTGTAGAACGACCCTGAACTATGAAACCTCCTGGACTGTGTTTCAACAAGGACTTCTGAACCTCGCAAAGATACCATGAACCTCGATCATCATTGCCACCGTGAACGATTGCAACTTCTCTAAAATACTCAATGTCATCGTTCTTTAGTAAAATTGGCTTCTACTGCCTTACATACATTGAGGGCTGATCATGTTTGCGTCGTTATACATGTGAAACGTGTGCGTGGCACATTCACAGATCTTTCTGGTTCGGTCAACAAGATATCATATATCAGAAAAAAGCCATCCAGTTATGGTGATGGTGTATTCCACTCTCAAGAGCCTTGCGATGTGAGCCAGCACTTCCCTCCCGTCGTTCGGCAATATGCGCGCTTGTCGTCTTCACAGATCCTCCTCAACGTAACCTTTTCCTATCAATTGCTCCGTAACTCCTCTTGAACTTACTTTGTTCGTAACAGTTGTCTGCAGAAGAAGCGCTATTACGCACGATGCAGATCAAGCCCTTGTTCAGTGTACTCGTTGGCGTTGCACAGCTTGCCGCTTCCGAGTACTTATCAGCAGTAGACCTTGGCTACGAGATCCACCAGGCTATCGCATTCAAAGCTATCCACGACTCTGTCAGCTTCCTTGAATGGTTTGTGCTAACTCATATCAGTCGACAGGTCGTTATTACATCTTCTAAAACATTCGCTTTGCCCAGCCTTCAATTAGCTAATTACGTTTCGCAGCGCCCGTCCCACCAGAATACGATGAACGATCACAGCTCAATAACGGCAGCGAAGAAAGAGTATGCTCTAAGCTGATGTCATGCTAGGAAATTGTTCAAGATGCTTTTGTCGAAGCTAACTTGACTGCGCAGCCGTTCGATTTTAATGCAACTGTCACACAGATGTATGACATCAACTGTATCAAAGCCGTGTCAACATTGATTTCTGAGAACCGTCTTTTCCTTGACGTCATGATATCTGACATAATATTTGCAAAGCGTACATTCAGATGAGACTGATGAAGTTCAGATGCTTCAGTGCTTGTTTGAATATATGAATCAACGTTTATCGAAGATATATCAGAGCTGAGTAGCTGACTGCATCAATTAATACTATGGTTGTGATCTTGATGATTTGTAGAGTCAAAAATCTACTGAGATAATTCTGCTGAACTTATTGCTGCAAGCAAGATAACGAATTCTGAAGAAATCATATTTGTGACATTCAACTATCAAGTAAACATTCTAATGCTAGTACTCTGCTTTAAGTATGACAATTGACATTCTATAAAAATGCTACTTTGAGATTCATGTCCGATTTGAAATTTGCTCAATCTGAGAGACTTGTTCAATGCTGATCTCTACCATCAGCGTCTTGCTCTCGATTGAATACTGGCAGCAGAATATAAATCTCTTTGACGAAGATCAAAATCAGGCAAGTCGAAGCTTCAACTACTAGTTGAGACCTACCACCCCTCTACATTGAAGTCGACAGCGAGTTAGTAACAAAGCTCATCTCAGAAGCTAGTAGTTAGTATCGTATCTCTATCTACCTTCGTAGTTCTTTCGATCATCTATTCAGTTAGCTGTTGATTCAAAGTCTCTGCTTCGAAGCCTACCTTCTACGAAGCCACCTCATCTACGATCCGCCTTCGCCTTCGATCGTACAACAAGGGTTACTAAGATCACACGGTTGATGCCCTGCCCTTGTTCTACATAAGCCCGAATCGTCTCTAATTCGAAGTCTACCCTTCTACGAAGCCTTCTACGAAGCCTTCTCATATATCTCGCTCTCATATACCTCGTCATTTAGCTATCGACCTACTGGCTAGTCATTACCTCAAACACGCCTTCTTTACCTCGTCATTTAGCTATCAACCTACTAGCTATATCTTCGCTTCTTGTCACTTTGCTCGGGTCGCATCCATAACTGCTACCTTCGCCTTCGCCTTCGCCTTCGTCATCACCTCGCTGTTACCATCGAAGGATCAGGTTGATGCTCAAGAGACGAGCATCAGATGGGTGGGGGATGTATGTCGTGGGGTGGAGTTGCGCACCTCTGGGGTTCACGGAACCTTATTGGTCCGGGGATTCAGGCTACTACTATTCAAGTTCCATGGCTGTAGACCGCTGGGCCAGTATGACAGCACAGCCTCGCCTAGCCATTATAAGCACTAGAGTTAGTAGACGTCACTTCCAACTCCCAAGGTACGCCTTCTCCATCACTTTCCAGATCTCGTCCCTGATACCAAAAGAGCCGCCTGATCCTCTTAGGCGAGAGACCCTCGCGGTTGTTGTGAGCCCATTCTCTTTGTAGATTCCACCAGCTTTCGACACCAGATCTTTTTCGCTCAAGATGGAGCGCTTGCGTCCGCAGTGAGGCGAGCCGGTAGATCTCGGCGGGCATTGCGGGGATCTTGGGAACTGGTCTGGTGGATTCTGTAGGTTTTACTGCTGGACGGGGAGATGGCGCGTCGGTCCGCGATGGAGGGTCTGGCTTCTGGTCTTTGTTGGTGTCGCCCTCGAAGGCAGCCGATGAGCATCTGACGCGTTTGGTTGATAGAGATGGATTTGCAGTGCGTGCGTTGTACCCTTGAAAGCCGTCCATTTGATGTATGTCCTCGGTACCTTGGACTTTCGTGCCCTTGATCCCTCGTACTTCCTCCGCGCTCTGATCCGATACTTGAAGAGCCAAAGCGTTATCCTGAGTAGCGCTGGATCCGCCAGGTGCTGCACGCTTTCTTGGGCTGACGCTTCGTGAGCGGGATCCAGTGGCAAGAGCCATCATTGCGCATTTGTCTCCAGGAACCTCTTCAATCGTGATGCTGTCCCCGATGACGATTATCAATCGACGGGGCCGCTGGCATCGAAGGAATGGTCCAAGTAGGGGGAATATTACCCGAGCGAATGCTGCTAACAGGTATTCCGTGCTGAGCCCAGGTGTGGGCCGTAATGGGACGTTGTGGTAATATTCAGTCAGCTCTAGGGAAGAGCCAATTAGATGACAGACCAGGTGGAGCGACGGCTCCTCTTCGACTTCAAAGGAAGCATGTTTGGGTATGAAGACGAATTTGTGTTGGTCGAAGAGTCGGTGAACGTCTGCTCGAAGGAGCAGACAGTTCGCGACGTCGTTGACAGAGGAATTCGACGTCACATCGCAACTGTATTGGCTCATGGCATTTCTATCAAACCAACCCTCCTCTTTCGCCGGGATCAAGTGTGCCACATCCGCTTCCTCTTGGAACCCCGTAAGCCGGCACACCTTGTCCCGACAATTGACAGCCGTACTGAGATCGGAGGCAGCATATGTTTTCGCAGGTGGCGCAGCTGCCGTCTCGACAAGGCCAGAATAAAGTGGAGGGAGATTGTCGTGAGGGAAAGGCCATGCGTTAAATGAGGGAATTAGTGGGTAGGGTTCGCCGTCTGATGAAGAATCCGAGCCTGGACAGCTTGTCAGTATCGCTGCTCGTACTAGACCGTTCAAATGGGAGAGAGCATACCATTCTCCAGAGGGAAGTGGAGATAGTAGTCACCGGGCGCAATAATCTGCATAGGAGCTTGGATGAGTGGTTGCCCAGTGCGGTCTTTCGTGAGATGGCCATCCCATCGATTACCGCAGAGAATGCCGCATGCGGTCAGGATAGTTGCGTAGTGCAGCCCGCCTAATGCAGAGTCCTGAGCTGGAAGTGACAAGATGACATTGGTAGGATCAGGATACCCCGGATGGAGCACTGATACGTGCGGCGTGCGCTGGTCGAGGCAGACAATTTGTCCGTCCGTCGGCGCCGCATGCGCGTAGGGAGCTCTGATAGGCATTGAAAATCACTGTTCATATGGGTGAGGCAGCTTCATTACGATGTATCTCGAGAGTCAGCTTGATCGGGAAAGCGACGCAAAGTAACCATAGGTTTGTACAGAGTATATTGCGCGCGGGGTTGAGCATTACAGTGTTGTCATAGGCAACGGACTGGGTCGCCCAAATTAAATATATTCTAGGGAAATAAACATCGAACCCACGACTCAAGTCTGGGTATCCGTACAGAGGCATTGTCAAGCTTTCCAATCCACTTCAGGTTGAAGTTGCCGTCACTGGGTTGTATGAACGACGGCCATCGTACCATCACAATATTCTAACAAGAACACATGAATCATAAATTCTTTGAAGCGAAGGGATGGCTGACTAAGACTGGGTCTCAACCGTGCCCCCCTGAACAAGATGGGGGTGCAGCTCGCCGGGGGGTTGGAAAAGTTGAGCCGGGGTTGGAAAAAATTCTTGGCGTCGGGTTGAACTTCAAAAGTTGCGCACATTCGAGACTTGACGTCGGGTTGGAAAAGCTTCGAAGCCTATGCGAAGCATATGTTAAGAGCATTAAGCGAGATCACAGAAAAATTGACATGATCAAAAAGGCCTCGACTGTGCATATGCGCAGCATCAACTGAGCATAAAGAAACATCGATGAATGATGAAAGCATTGACGCTGAAAATCAAGCGAATGAGATAACAGATTGACTAAATGATTTGAAGATAAGAGTTGCAGTTTGCATATGTCACACATATACTAAAAAGAAACTCAGCTCGTTCAATGTTGAAGACGATGAGAAAAGTGATGATGCAAATCACGAGCTGAACAATGAGAATGAAGAAGAAAAGACATAAGAAAGATCTGACAAGAAAAATGTAAGCGATAGCTTGTTAATGAGCATGTCACAAGTTGAGTTCATCATGATTTCGCATGTATTGTGCATATGCTAAGCATATGTAGAAGAATCTTCGCTCGTCTTACTATTCATGATATGCATGATCTGTGATTGTGCTGTTTTCTCGATGTTTCGCTCAAGCTGTGCATATGCACAGCTTCAATACTTCGCTTTTGCTGTTTGTCTAATTGTCTTCTAGCTATTTTAACTAAATAATATCAATTCTTGAACTCATGGTTAGCATATGCAGAAAGTTGAGCCGTCCAAAAAAAAAAATTTCCGGCCCTGGCTCAACTTTTCCAACCCCCCACCAACTGTAAGCCCACCTTGCTCTTTAGCTTTGAATTCCTTCGTTTACTCGTACCTCTATGACTTGCTCTAGGCATGATCCTAACAATATGATAGTTATTTTCAACGAGAATCATGATTTTACTACAGAAGACTATCGAGTGTAGAACGTCTTCATCATTCAATTGTATAGAGATAGAATATCATCTTTGACGTAAGGCTAGAATAGAAGATCAAGTCGGGGTGGGACAGCGGTTTAAACTCGACAGACTTCAACGACAGGATTCCTTGCCCTGCGGACAATTGCAATGAATCATATCCGCATATAGATCATCTCCACGATCACATCAGAGACTCCCGGGTAGTGGACACGAGGCTTTTCGGCAAGCCAGTTGTCAAGCAGACGGTTTGTGTTCAATGCAATATTTATATATTTTGAAACGAGAGACAATTGATGCACGCTACAACGCTACGCACCAAGGCACTCGAGGTCATTGAACACTGAACAGGCGTTACATCGAGGCTGTAGTTACGTCCCGTTGCATCTTCTATTAACCAGCTTGGCACAAACAAGTTCCTCACCTGAGAACCCTTTTTGAAACTCACTTGCAAAAGAGATCGTAACGGAAAGCGGCTGACGAGAATATTCCTTATAAAAAATTCAGAGCCTCCGATGTTCAGAAAAAATTTCAACAAAAGAAATGAAACTTCTTAGGGAAGACGCTTTCCAGTGGTTCAAACCCATCATGAAAGACTTCCTCGAGGACAATATTACCGAGGACCGAAAAACCGAAATTCATAGGTTATTCGAAGACTTATTAAAATTCGAGCAGCCAATTCGAAGGATGGAGGGCGACATAGATACAAAACGCACTGCAGAACGACGGCTGTTTTAGATTGGGCAGAAGGGATCAGCCTCGAAGTATGCTGCAACCTTTCAGTAATTCGCCGCAGCGGCAGGTAGGGACGTTGATGCTCTCACAGCGCATTTCTATTGAGGACTGAAGGATACGGCAAAGGATGAGATAGCTCATGCGGATCGCCCTTCAACTCTGTTTATACTTCGTTTTGTTATAGCCATTACCGTTACAAGCAGGTGCAGTACTTGAATTGCTTTTCAAAAAGACTCAATGTCTTTACTTCTGTTTGACTCTCTACGCCATCGTTTTCAACTATGAGTTGCCGCTGGTCTTCTTGAATGGCTCTGTGGACTGCGCAATGGACGCTTCACCTTGCACGCCTCGTCTCCATTTGATCTGTGTGACACCGTCAAAGAGTGGTAGGATAATGACATCGATCCTTGGGTCTTCCATGAGGCCTTTATTGAAAACCCTCAGTGCCTCCCCATTGGTCTCCCAGAACGGTCTCATCACACGATCGAGGTAAGGGTTGAAGTTTTTACCCATCGTCAGGCCGCGGGCGAAGACTGTTCGAGTTTTCTCAATCGCTGAACTTTAAAGAGTGAAGGAATATAGAAGATTCTTGGGCTTCGCACGCACCGTTGTCGCAGAATATTATACCCCGAGCGGAAAGAAGTTTCTTGTCAAGAATGATACTAATGTAGGTCGTATAGTTGACTTTGTCTGCGTCGAGGAAGATTATGTCAAATTGGCCATCCAACGACGTAAGCCTTTTACCCCAGATCAGTAAGGACAAGGAGACATCAGAGCCAGAGTGCATGTCAAAGCTCACGTTTCGGCCGCCGGCCCCTTGACCAGCTTGACTCGATCTTCTACTCCAGTCTTCTTGAAGATCTCGTTTGCAACCTTGATCATTTCATCGCTCAATTCCAGCGTCACAATCTCCGCCTGTGTCTCCTTGGTGCCTTCGTACCATGCAAGCGCAGAGAATCCGCTGTACGTGCCGACTTCCAGAACTACCGGAAAGAGGGAATGTCAGGTTTCTGTCTTGGGCAAGCAACGATGGGCCCGGAGTTGGCGCCATGTGGACGACGAACCTCTTTTTGGAGCGATCCATTGGGCCATCCAGATCATCCATTGGCCCTGCAAAGCTGATGACATCTTGTCCGCATCGACAAAGTTCTTCAGCGTGTAGTCCCAGTGTTGTTTGATATGCCGGGGAAGCACTATTCAATGCACAAATGAGCACAACACGGCTTGAAGACTCGAAGAGACAAGAACGACGAGCAGGTAGGTACCGTCTGAGTGCTCCTCGCAGTACTCCGACACTTGATCCGCAAGTTCGGGGGAAAAGGACAAGACACTGGCAAGCATGTTGATGGAATTTACCACAGAAAGTGTATTTGCGACGATGGAGATGTGTAGCTACAGACACCCCCACCACACGATATAGGGGGGTCGATGCCTACATATGTGAACTGCAGCCTCGATCTACAGATAAGACTGATTATTGAAGGATTTTGAGTTCTGCTCTGCCATCTGCCTGTCCATTGGGACTTTCGGAGCCGACTCGAGGTACATGCATTGCAAGGCTGCATGTAGGCATTCTAGTTTGTCACTAACCAAGCATTGTCAGCATCGGAGGACGCTGCTCGACGCAGATTCAACCATCCTAGGCACTACTACTCAATCTGGCAGGTAGACCACTACCCAGGAAGATCAACCCTGCTTTCGTGCACCCGAAGTTCCAGCGCGCTCCGCTCTGCAAAGCCGCAAAAGTCGTACAGTATTGGGATATCGACGGGCTAGAGCAGTTTGGGGCCCCCACGTCTAGCACATATCGTGCAGCCTAACTAACAGCAACGCTGCCCGCGTGGGTTACCAGAAACGTCATGCCCATGGCGCTCAACAAGGAAGCGTATACATGTGTGGTTGTGGCCTAGTCTTTCTTGCGCCATTCAAAAAGCCCACCATTACTCCGTAGTATTTAATCACATCTTGCCCTCCACAGTAATGGCCATTCCACTGGCACAACCCCGCTTCGACCCGCGCTACGTCCGGCCTTTCTTGCTGAGCGAACCTGAGGTTGATGCCCGCATCTCTGCCCCTGGCCGCACCCTGCTCCGCGAATATGCCAAGATCCCCGACAAAGAGATCGCCGCCCATGTCGCTAACATTGTAGGAACACACCCCAACCAACTGCCCTTCGAGGACATCACCACCAGCTGACATACCATCAGCAAAGACGCGCATACGCTTTGTGTCCGTACCCATGCGTCGGACAACTGCGTTTCCTGATCCTAACCCTGTCCCAACATCACCTTTACCCAGAAATTGTCTCTCGCATACAGCAGGGACAAAGTTATGTCGACATCGGATGTTGCTTTGCGCAGGACATTCGGCAGCTCGCTCATGACGGGGCTCCCACGCAAAATTGCATAGGTATAGACATAGAGCAAGGGTTCTTTGCACTAAGCGAAGAACTCTTCCGCGACAAGGAACAGCTCGCGGCGCGCTTTCGCTCGGCAGACATCTTCCGTGAGGACGACGAGGTGTGGACAGCTCTTTACGATACAGCAGACATCGTACACGCATCGAGCTTCTTTCATTTGTTCGGGCTCGCGAAACAACGTGTCATCGCGCGTACGATTGCAAAGATTCTGAAGCTCAAGGCGGGTAGTATTGTGCTGGGACTTCAGCTTGCGGCAGTGGGCGAGGCTGAGGAGATCCCAGTCGTGAGTGAGGAGGAGCCAACGTTTTGCCATACTCAAGAGACAATGCAGGCGCTTTGGACTGGGGCTGGGGAGGAAGTGGGATTCAGGGGTAAGTTTGCTGTTGAGACGACGCCGAGACCGGTACCGGCAGGGATGAAGATTGGATTATTGGCCAACCCGAAGTTGCAGGAGGTTTTGTGGGCTGTCAAGGTTGTTCAATGAATTGGTGACCGTCTGCTAGTGTCGCATATTTGCCAGTAGGAATTTCTCACTTCTGTGAGTGATTCAATGGATGCTGAATTTTTCGAAACCGACGGAAGGGGCTTTGGCTGGTAGATCAGCAGGAAACGTCATATTGTATGACGATCTGTTTTTACTTCTCTCAATAACGCGTACCTGAAGTCCGGAAACACAAGAATATCATACGTCCCTTTCGGACTGTATCCTAAACTCCTTCTTCACCCTGATTCCACCTCCTTTCCCACTCCCGGCCCCTCCCAAACCCATGGCTTGCTCAATATCCTCATCATCACTAATATTCCCATCTCTGTCCACCCCACTAACAGGCTTCAGCACCGCTGTACTCGCGCTTGTCTCCCAGGAATGATTTATTGGCTGCAGTGGAACAGCATGATTTCCTTGATCGAATCTATGAAAGCTTCTTTTGGCGCCTGACGAAACGGTGCCGGGTGCGCTACCAAACCATTTTTGCCAAACGGGTTTGAGGATCAGGGAGGAGGCGACGATAATGGAGGTTGCGGGTTCAATGGAGGAGAAGATGTGCAGGAGGGTGATGCTGTCGGTGAAGTCTTCGAAGTTGATGAGGGTGGTGTACTTGGCTCGGAGGCCTGAGACGATGATTGAGCTTTGGTGAACTTGGTTAGCAATTTCGTTCCTGTCAGTCGACGACAAGAGTGCCGGGGATGAATTAACTCTGGGTTCTCTCCAGAGAGATAATGTAAAAATCAGAAGCGGCTTACATGATCCCGATGCTGAAAATCAAACCAAGGCCGATTCTGTTCGCCAATGGAATTTGCAGTTTCCAGATAACCGGTAACGGCAGAATCAGGATAAGACCGTCAGTGATGGCGTCAACGATGCCAACCACCAGATATCCCAGGTCACGGTTTGCGCAGTGTCCGCCAGGAATGGTAAGATCCCAGTTGTACGCGATTGGGACGCAGAAGGCCCAGGTCACGGTACCGGCAAGAATCCCCCAGCCTAAGACAAGTATCATCACGCATGTTGCCGCAATCCTTCCACTTTGGTAAGCTGGGGTTTGGGAGCGACATGCAATCCGTCTGCTTGACTAAAACCTACCGAAGGCTTCGGAGGACGAAGATCCGCTGATAGAGGAGGCAGATGCTGCATTTACTGCAGACTAGAACAGTGCCATAGCACACACCTTGACCGGCGAGTATCTTCATATGATATATCAGTGAAGGAAGCTGAGGAGTAGTGGCGTTGGTTATACTCGAAAATTTGTTTCCAGGTTTTCGGGAGATATCCTGCTTTGCGGGTGGCCGGCGCCGCCGAGGATCACGGCTGAGTGCTGGGTTTTAGCTATCACTCTACCGTGGCTTTCTGGTTGGTAAACTGACCAGTACACGTCAAGGACGCTTGAACACAGAAGGCCAACTATATAACGGCACGTCAGCCGATAACCTTTGCTCAAGAGTACATTCCTCGGGTGCACAATACCAGAGCAGCAAAGACCAGATAATCTTCCAAAAGAAAGGCCTTGCGCTTGAGATGACGGGCGTAGATGCGCAATAAGACTGCAATCGTAGAAACAATCACACACACAATCGTAACACCAAAGATCGATCTTGATCTTCCTGTGGAGAGAGCTATCGCTGGTGGATAGCGCTCGAAAATCGCCATGGCTGGGAAGTAGACGTGGAGGAGAGAGGGCTACATCGATAGATTGAATGTATCTTCAACATCTGCAAGATATCGGCTGCTAGGACCCCGGAGACTCGGGAGGGAGGCGCGGAGGGAGGGATCGATTGTTGGCAAAGCTCTGAGTAATGTGGATCGCCTTGAATCTACGGAAGTAAAGACACTTGAATGGTCCAACCACAAAGGGATCATCGTGTCAGCCTGTAGGGTGCTTACCGTCCAGGATTGCGAGGGCCGGAGCGTGGGACTGGGGGGTGTAAAGCAGAAGATGATAAGCCCAAATAACCTTGTGTGTGGGTGATAGGATCCCTCGAATTCTATCCCATGCATGAGCTGAAGCAGGGACGCTGACAGTGCATAAACTAGGCGTAAAAAGCGCAGCTTGCCTTCGTCCTGCACTTTACGAGTAGACTGATGCAACACATCCTAGTTGTGGCGTGGGAGCTGCATCTGGGGGAAAAGCTGGTGTTTGCGACCAACGGCTCACACTGTGACATGTTGATAAGACTGTCAATGCCAAGGCAAACACCGTGGACTGTTCTGATGCAATGACCCAATTCTGTATTGATTGTCTGCCTACGATTTGTGAATGAAACTAGAATATGCTGCAGAACGATCGCAATTACATCCACGAGGCTGGTCATGAAGCAATTACCCTGGTCCCGTAGGTCATACACCGTCGAACGTCTATATCTACAGGTAGGTATGTATGTTATTTGACTAATCCAAAGGCATGTAGGCGGCCAAGTAATGATCCAGAGGACCCGCTGGTCAGTGCTGAACCTACTTCATGACACATTGTGCTTGTCGAGACGAAACATGTGGTATTCATATACTGACCGTTGTATCATCCAATTAAGAACTGGCGAGCACGGAAGAAGCATCTTATCTTCTTCACCCTCTGTGTAGGCGGTTTCTCTGGCGTTGCCTCCGTCAGTGTTCACCAGCTCGCGTATGTCTTCTGGTTGTATCTCTCTCATCTTTCTGGATCCCAGGCTGACCCATCGTCCTATGTAGATATATCAGACAGGCAAGCTATTATCATCGTGACCCTGTTGAGCTTTCGTACTCCATTTCGGCCGGCATCGCTGGTGTTGTTGCAGGCCCCCTTCTCTTCGTGCCCCTTACCTCCGTCTTCGGTCGATGTTCGCTGGTCTTCTGGTCGTTGGTGTGCACGCTGGCCTGCAACATCTGGGGCCCTCTAATGACCGGCCCGAACGACTACATCCCGTTCGTCATCTCACGACTCATGGCCGGCTTGTTCGGCTCCATACCCATTGTCCTTGCCTCGGGATATGTTATTGATATGTACTTCCTGCATCAGCGTGGAAAGGCGTTCACAGTGTTGGAGGTCTCGCTACTATCGGGATTCCTTGTGACGCCGGCATTAGGAGGATTCATCGCAGATTCAAGACCATGGCCGTACGTGTTTTGGTGGCTCGCGGCCGTGAATGGCTTTGCTGCATTGCTAGGTGGGTTGAAAGCGGACTCTGGAAAAACTGTATTGACAGTTTATGTAGCTTTTGCGGTTCTCGAAGAAACAAGCTTTGAGCGTGGGGAGACTCTAGAGCTACGGCCACAGCTAAACGGGTCATATCTCGCTCGCCGAGTCGCTTTGTTTCTTCCCGGCACTGCTGTCGTTCCTCGTACTACCGTGGGTCATATGGTGAGTTGGAGATTCATGCTTCGCTTTAATGAGTACTGATCACTATACCAAGATTCGGCGATACTTAAACCCCCTGTTAATTGGTCTTTCACCGGTAACAGTATTGGCCGGTACATTCGTAGTACCTATCCTCGGCTTTCTCATAGGGCTTGGAATTATGAGCTCCGTATTCCTCCAGACGCCCGTGAGAAAGGGTGGTTATGGCTTTACACCTCTTCAGAACGCGGCTTGTAAGCAACCGCTGCTATCCACTCACTGTCAACTCCCCAACTCATGTCGCTAACCTGCACTTAGTCAACACTTCCTGGTGGGTCGGCATAATAGCCTGCCAACTCTGCGGCTACTTTCTCAACGACCGCGTCCCGCTACGTATTGCACGTCGCACAGGCGTTTGGCACCCCGAGTACCGCCTTTACAACATTTTCCTTGTCGTCGCGGCCGCGCCAATCGGCCTGGGTATCTTCGGCGCGGGGTTACAGTACCATCTTCACTACATGGTGCTTGCTCTCGGTGCTTTTCTCATCATGTTTGCCGGCACCTACAGCACGCCCATCACGGTCAATTATGTGACTGAATGCTTCCCAGAGCTATCTCTTGAAGTGTCTGTCATCATGAGTGTATATAGACAGGTTCTCGGACTGAGCTTGCCGTTTTTTGTGATACCTTGGAGGGCGAGGGTTGGATCTGGCTGGTGAGTTTGTATCGACTCCTTTTGCTCAGCTCTCACAAATTCTCAAAGTTTGAATCCTCTTTCACGATAAGACTTGACAATTGGAACAGGCTCTTTGGCACCATGGCCTTCATCTGTGTCTTCGTGTCGCTCCTTATGGGCCTTCTTATAATGAAAGGTCGAACTCTGCGGAAATATAACCTGATCGATGGTAAGACGGAAGATGGAGTCCAGATGTTCGTTCCAAAAAGAGGCTCAGAGGCTTACGATGTGCACAAGATGTCATCTAAAGTGGCTCTATAATTTGGCTCTTCATGATATCGCTTGTATATGTAAAGTTGCCGAGACACACATACTTCTACACAAAGAAGTACAAACAAACCACTCTGCGCAGCTGGTTATTGTATAGCTATACCTAATAAGTCATCTCAGTGTATTGATTATATTGTTGAAGGACCAACCAAAGCCGCACGCCTGCTACTCGCAGCGATACGTCTCTACTGTAGCATCGATGTTCCCTAATTGTCTGACGAGCAGGCAAGCAGTCCCTCGGAGTTTTGAGCCTTCCTAGAGCTCCTACGGCCAGCTCAACCAGCTGGGCCAAATCACTTTTCTCGAGCCGGTTCCCTAGTTGCAGATGCGAAGTCGACAACAAAATATTTAAAACTCACATGAAGGTCGAGTGTCTTTCTAAATTACGATAAGATACGTTAATCCAGAATGAGTTATTAAATGAGAACTCTGCGGTAAAATCCCAAACGGTCGGCTGTTCTAAGAAGTTGGAGCTAAGATTTATCAGTACCTTGCCTTGAGCTCCCTCGCACTTTCTCCTGCCGCCAACTCAGGATGAAGGACTTCCAATTCACTTGCCGCGAGTTCACCACGCTTGTGCCCTGCAGCTAGTTCTTTAGGACCAGGAAGCTCCTGTCGCATCTCTTTGCATCGCCCGACCTAGACGCTCTTCGCACTAACATGTAACCGTTGTTTCTCGAGCGCAGCCACCATACTAGAAACCCTAGAGCCGCGAGTAGAGAAAGCCCAACTGCAACGGCTATAGCGGCAATGGCCCCAGTAGACAAGCCGCTATGCGATGCGGTTGGTGGCGAGGCTCTCGAAGACGTAGAGGCTGTTGAAGACGCAGCCCCGAAAGTGACTGTGCTTGGGGGAATAGTAGAGGACGATAATGTCGGTATTGATGCGGCGGCACCTTTGAAATCTCCTTCCTTCCATCTGACCTGCAAAGGGTCGGCAATGAGATAAAGTTTTTGGTTGTAACGCTCAAGATGTTTTGGTTGGAGAGATTCTCAACAACGAAAGCGGTGGTGATGGTGACGCTATTGGTGTCCTGACAGCCCACATTGTATGCCAGGCACGATTCTGTTGGCTTTGAGGTGTCTGTGTAGAAATCCGTGCCAGGGCAATAGCAGTTACTTTTGTCTAACCAGCTGCTGCCACCAATACACTGTGTACATTATATTGTAGTTACCCTGGGCAGCACCAAGCAGTTGTTTCACTGGATGGGGACTTGGTGGATTTGGCAGCAGAGCATGTCTTGTAGTTGTGTGGGCATACAGCGAAGCTGTAGTACATCGAGTACCATGCCCGAGGAGTAGAATACGGCTTCTGGTAGGGACAGCAGATGGATAGTGCATAACCTTGGGTTAAACAGGACCAAGGTAGGCCAATGCCGGCTATATTCGTGGCATAAAGATTGTCGACACATTCTGGTAGAAGGGTAAGAGGGGGTAGTCATAGGCCCCAAGTCGGTTAAGGGCGTGATGGTCGGGTCGACAGACCATGCTGTAGTTGCCATGGACAATCTTCATAGAAATTGCGGATAAGGTTAGCTGATGTCCCAGTTTCAGTTGAGGTGGCTGCGAGCTTTCCGATTAGTTTGTACCGGCAGACTACTTCCCAGGAGATCAGAGGATGAGGAATCTCAATTTGGGTTCGAGATACTGCGCGCAATTCAAGAGAATAGAGTAGGGAGAAGGAAACTGTGGTTTTCTGAAGCCTGTCTCGGAGCGTTGCCATCGCATTGATCCCTCTCTTTTACGGGCTTAGCGATTGTTTCGTGCCGGTACTTTCCAGCTTATAGGCAGCTTGAAACCCGATCACCGGTATCGATATTCCCATGACGACGCTATTCTTGACCCTCTCACTCACTCGAAGCCATAATGGTTAGTTGAACTTGTACACAGTAATACAGTAACAATGCAGGCTGCCCACTGGAGGCACATGGCTCTGAAAGAACTGATGTAGCTCGGCTGACCATGCAAAATGTCCGGAGCTAAAAACCAAGCTAACGCCTGAGCTTAATACATAGATTTCATGATCGAATGAATCTTTACACCTGTAAGTTACAGGTGTAACTACTTCATCATCAATATTAGCGTATGCAGAAAGCTATGGATTCCTTGGCATCGCAATTGTCGCGCCCCCCCCAAATTTACTATTGAATCCAGACATTCTTGACATTCTCAAACCTTCAACGCTTTATTGGAAAATCAATAGAAAAATCAAACCGGTAAATTTGAAGCTGTTCAACCCTTTCACAGTGCTGACATCCTTTTAGCCCCCCCGACCCCCGAAGCCATCATGCCGTCGTCACGCCGAAGTCAGAA
>JAABVA010000560.1_pt1 | contig 46703 bp, 37 predicted proteins | sample 5560331 | NCBI WGS metagenome assembly JAABVA01 (sample SAMN12812661, study PRJNA571458) | rock metagenome | isolation source: Antarctica rocks | place: Antarctica: Victoria Land, Mt New Zealand sud | collected 2016-01-07 | reverse complement strand
TAGTAGCTAGTAGCTAGTAGCTAGTAGCTAGTAGCTACTAGCTACTCTGGGAGGACACGCATGGTAGCTCCAGCGGCCGAGAAGGCGCCGGTCGAGAACCCGCTGCGACAGGGTATGCGTACGGCGCGCACCCCGCAGCCGTGCACGATGGTCATCTTCGGCGCGGCGGGCGACCTGACGCGTCGCAAGCTGCTGCCCGCGCTCTACAACCTGGCCCTGGAGGGCTGGCTGCCGTCGGGCTTCTCGGTCGTCGGCTTCGCCCGCAATGAGATGACCGACGATGCGTTCCGCGACGGGATGAGGGAGGCGGTCGACCAGTTTTCGCGCCGCCGGCCCCTCCAGCCGGCCGCGTGGGACTCTTTCGGCCAGGGCATGTCCTACATCACGGCCGATTTCCAGGACCCGTCCGGATACGACAAGCTCAAGGAACAATTGGACACGATCGACGAAACGCGCGGCGCCGAAGGCAACCGCGTCTTCTACCTGGCCACGCCGCCGCAGTTCGACCCCGACATCATCCGCCAACTCGGCCGCGTCGGTCTCAACAGGGGCGGCAAGAATGGTCAGGGTTGGGCGCGCATCGTGGTCGAGAAGCCTTTCGGCCACGACCTCGAGTCGGCCAAAGCGCTCAACCGCGAACTCTTGCAGGTCTTCCGCGAGGACCAGATCTACCGTATCGACCACTACCTCGGCAAGGAAACGGTGCAGAACATCCTAGTGTTCCGCTTCGCCAACGGCATCTTCGAGCCGATCTGGGACCGGCGCTACGTCGACCACGTGCAGATCACCGTGGCCGAGAGCGTCGGGGTCGAGGGGCGTGCGAGCTACTACGAGGGGGCCGGCGCGCTACGCGATATGGTGCAGAGCCACATGCTGCAGTTGCTCAATCTGGTGTGCATGGAGCCGCCCGTGGCCTTCGACGCCGACGCGGTGCGCGACGAGAAGGTCAAGGTGCTGCGCGCGCTGCAGCCTATGGACCCTGACAAATCCGCGGCGCTCACGGTGCGCGGCCAGTACGGCCCAGGCTGGGTCGCGGGCAAAAGGGTCCCCGGCTACCGTGAGGAGGCGGGCATCGCGCCCGACTCGATCACTGAGACCTACGTGGCGCTCAAGCTGTTCGTTGACAACTGGCGCTGGGAAGGCGTGCCGTTCTACTTGCGCCACGGCAAATCGCTCCCCAAGCGCACCACCGAAATCGCCATCCAATTCAAGCAGGCGCCGCACCTGCTCTTCCGACAGACGCAGGACAACCCGCTAGAGCCGAACGTGCTGACGATGCACATCCAGCCCGACGAGGGCATCTCGCTGCGCTTCTCCTCCAAGGCGCCGGGCGCCAACATGGAGATCCGCCCGGTGCACATGGACTTCCTCTACGGCTCGTCGTTCGCGACCGAGTCGCCCGACGCCTACGAGCGGCTCATCCTCGACTGCATGCTGGGCGACTCGACCTTGTTCACCCGTCGCGACGAGGTCGAGGCCGAATGGACCTTCATCGCCAACATCCTGGAAGGCTGGAGCCGCGAGCCGCGCCCCGCCTTCCCCAACTACGACGCGGGCACGTGGGGTCCCGCCGCGGCCGACGCGCTCATCGAGGGCGACGGCCGGCGCTGGCGGCGACCCTAGTAGCCGGTAGCCGGTAGCCGGTAGCCGGTAGCCGGTAGCCAGGTCAGAGAGATAGCGACAGCGCCATCGTTGGCGCTGAGGTTATGCTCTGCCCGTACGATGTTCCTCGACGCGGCTCACTGGTCACTGATCTACCGGCTACTGATTACTGACTACTGGAGGATTGCAATGGCGCCATCGACTCCTACGACACAGGTAACAAACACTTGGGAGGGCGTGTCCGTCGATGTCGCGGGCATCGAGAAGGCCCTGGGACAATTGTGGAAGCGGGTGGGGCGCGCGGAGGTGGACGACGGGCGCCGGTCCCCCGCGCGCACGGGGGTGCTCAACCTCGTCATCTACGTGCCGCGCGCGGCGGCGGCGGCGGGGGTGACCGAGGCCGTCGGCGGGCTGATTGAGCGGCACCCCTCGCGCGCCATCGTCGTCGTGGCCGACCCGGACGCGCCGGCCTCCTCGCTCGACGCCGCGGTGTCGACCAACTACACCGCGAGCGACGCGGCGCGCGAACGTTTCTGCTGGGAGCAGATCACGCTGACGGCGCACGGGGAGACGGCCGCGCACGCGCCGGGCATCGTGATCCCGCTGCTCTTGCCCGACCTGCCCACGTATCTGTGGTGGGCCGACGATGTCCCCTTCGGCGGCGAGCTCTTCGCACGCATGGTCGGGTTGTGCGACCGCGTCATCGTGGACTCGGCGCGGCTGGTACGGCCTATCGACGGCCTCGCCAAGCTGGCGGCGTTGAGCCGCTCGACGGGGGAGGACCGCGGCGTCAGCGACTTCCACTGGGTGCGGCTGACCCCCTGGCGCAAACTGACGGCGCAGTTCTTCGACAAAGCGGAGGTGCGACCCTACGCTGCTCGCCTCGAGAGCGTCCGCGTGACCTACGCCCGCGCGAACGGAGGGCGCGGCGTCGCGCAGGCGTTGCTCCTGGCCGGCTGGTTGACGTCGTGCCTGGGCTGGTCGCCGCGTCCACAAGGGGTGCGCCTGCACGGGGACACGCTGCGCCTGGAGGCCGAGCGCGGCGGCGGCGCGGTCGTGTCGCTCGAGATCGCGCCAGACGAGGGGACGGGCGTCGCCGAGGGCGACGTGCTCTCGCTCACGCTGACCGCCACGCTGCGCGACGTGCCGGCCACCTTTGCCGTCGAGCGCGTCCCGCACGACAACGAGGCGACCACGACCATCACGATCGGCGGCGCACCGGGCGTGTCGCACCGCGTGCGCATGGCGCCGCGCGGGGTGAGCGAGTTGCTCAACGAGGAACTCGAGGTATTCCGGCACGACCGCGTCTATGAAAACGCTCTCAACGCGGTCGCCGCCCTGTGCGAGCGCGTCGCCAGCGCGGAGTAACGCCGCGGCCTACCGGGGGTCCGCATGTCGCCAGCTCGCGCCCCTAATCAACGTCTGTTGGTCTCAATCAGCACTAATTGACTTCAATTGGAGGAAAGATCGCCCATGACTGTGGATTCGCTCGGCGACGGCGCCACGCCCCCGGACATTTTGAGCGGCGACACGCAACGACTCGTGTCGCCCGACGCGCAGGCGCTGGCTGCCCGCGCCGCCGAGCTCTTCGTCACGCTGGCTCAGCGCGCCGCCCAGGAGGAGGGCGCGCGCTTCACCGTGGCGCTCTCCGGCGGCAGCACGCCTAAAGCGCTGTACAGCCTGCTCGGCGCGCCCCCCTACGTCGGGCAGGTACCCTGGGAGCGCGTGCACCTGTTCTGGGGCGACGAGCGGCATGTGCCGCCCGACGACGCGGAGAGCAACTACCGCATGGTGCGCGAGGCCTTGCTCTCCAAAATTACCATCCCGGCCGAGAACGTGCACCGCGTGCGCGCCGAGTTGCCCGACGCCAGTGATGCCGCGCGCGACTACGCCGATAACCTGCGTGGTTTCTTCGACCTGCAGCCCGATCAGTGGCCGCGCTTCGACCTCGTGCTGCTGGGCCTGGGGCCGGATGGCCACACCGCCTCGCTCTTCCCCGGCACGGACGCCCTGCGCAACACCTCCGATCTAATGGCGGCGCCGTTCGTCCAGAAATTCGACGCGCACCGCATCACCATGACCGCGCCGGTACTCAACAACGCGGCCGTGGTCGCCTTCCTCATCGCTGGCGAGGAGAAGGCGGGGGTGCTCCGCGACGTCATCGAGGGTTCGCGCCAGCCCGACACGCTCCCCGCCCAGCTCATCGCTCCTACCAACGGCACTCTCCTGTGGATGCTCGACGAAGCAGCCGCCGGTAAACTATGATGCTGCGGTCGGAATAATAGACTGCGGACGCGGGCGTTGACATGGTAGGATGTGTACGGCGGCTACGTCTACGTGTGGTCGTCCACCGGCGACCCTTTCATACGGTTGAGTACGGCTTTGAAGGAGAACGAGATGGACGAGGAGACACGGGAAGCTATCGGGCAGCGAGCGGTCAGCGGGGCGACGACTGCCCTCGCGGGCGCCGGTTTCAGCCCTGAGCAAGAGTCAGCCGTGGCCAAGGCCATCGGGCAGGCCGTGCTCGAGGCGCTCGACGAGTGGATGAACACGTACTACGAGATCGAGGACGTCGACGAGGAGTACGAGCAATAGCCGGTGATCGACGGCCCATGGTCGATAGTAGACCAGCGGCCGGCGGCCATTCGATTGGACTGTCGCCTACCGGCCACCGACAGCTATCCTATTGGCATATAGCTAGGATGCGGATAGGCTATGGGCGTACCTCGCGTTCCCCTTTCTCTGTCGTGCACCAATTAATAGTACGTGGACATGAATCGCAAATGGCTCCGCCGGTTCGCCAAAGGTGTCTATCACGCCCTCATCGATAGTCCGCCGTCGCGGCTCGGTGTCGCGGCGCTCCAGCATATCCTGCCCCCGCCGCACATCGAGTTGACGTGCTACGATGTCGTCGTGCCGCGGCTACCTGCCGGACTCGATGGCTTGCGTGTGTTGCATGTCAGCGACCTACACCTGCGCCCCGGTTCGGAACTCGCCCGCGAGCTGCCGGACCTCGTCGCCGGCGTGCCGCATGACCTTGCGCTCTACACCGGCGACTTCATCGACACCGACGACGGCATCTCGGAGGTGGCCGCGCTCCTTGCGCGTATGCCGCGCGCCGACGACGCCTACGCCGTGCTGGGCAACCACGACCACAAGCCGCTCGGCCGCTATCACGGGGACAACGACGTGGCGGCCCTACGCGCGGCGTTGACGGGCGTCGGGCTCACCGTGCTGGACAACGCGGCGCGGCCGGTCCTCGGCGGTGAGTTGTTCGTCGTGGGCGTCGACGACCCCGCGACAGACCAGGACAACCTCGACCGCGCTATGGCCGGCGTGCCCGAGGGGGCGTGCTCCCTGCTGCTAGCCCACAGCCCCGACATCGTACTGCGACTGGGCGCGCACCGTCCCGGGCTCATTCTGGCCGGGCACACGCATGGCGGCCAGATCCGCCTGCCCCTGCTCGGCCCGCTGATCACCATGAGTGGCCTGCCGCGCGACGCGGTGATGGGCCTGCGCGCGCACCAAGGCGTGCCCACCTTCGTCACGCGCGGCATTGGCTACAGCGGTCTCAACCTGCGCCTGGGCTGCCCCGCCGAGGTCGCGCTGCTGACGCTACGCTCCCCGCTGGCCGTCGAGCGCGCCGCCTAACAACATGACGGACGCCTGCGAGAACTGTCCCCTGGGAGTTGAGCGGGCCGTCGCCTCGCGCGGGCCCGTGCCCGCCCGCGCGCTCTTCCTCTCGGGAGCGCCTCGCCAGCACGAGGAGCACGCCGGTGTGGCCTTCGCCTCGCCGCTCTTCCCATGGCTCGAGGAGCGCCTCGCCGCTGCCGGGATCGATCCCGGCGATGTCCACTACGCGACCCTGACCGGCTGCCGGCCGCCCCGGCAGCGCCCCCTGCGCGCCGCGGAGATCGACGCCTGCGGCCCACGGCTCGACCTGACGATACGGGCTGTCGAGCCGCGGGTCATCGTCCTGTGTGGACCCGACGCCGTCGCGGCGCTGCTGCCCGGCGTTTCCCTGAGCGGCGAACATGGCACGCTGGCGCGGCGCGGGCGCCGGCGCTACTATCCCCTACGCCACCCCTACGCGGCCCCGCACAGCGAGCGCTACGTCGACGAGGTGATGGACGACCTGCGCCGCCTTGCCGCGCTGCTCGACGAGGATTGGCCGGTTGCCGAGGAGGAGGACGACAGCACAGAATCCTCCGTCACAGGGGCGCCCCTGTTCGCGTCGTCGTACCCTACTCAGCCCATGTCGCGGGGGGACGGGACCCTACCCGTGAGCGCAGGGAGCGGGGGGGATGTCGCGGGCGTGACGGTAGCCCCAGCCGCATCAGAGGCGGAGGCCGTCGTGGGACAACCATCCACGGCGGAGACGGACAGGTCGCGGGCGGGGCAGGGCGAGGGGCGCGACGATGCCCTGATCGAGGCGAGCGCGCCGGGCGACGACGCCGCGACGCCGGTCGAGGAAGAGGACAGTCTGACCCAACTCTCGCTCTTTTGAGATCGCTCGATTTAGTCCTCTAACCTCCCCGCACTCTCAAGCGCGGTGTGTCACCGAGTTGCTCGGTCAATTCGAGCTTGTCCCAGGCGTCGTAGCCCTCCACGATCTTGCCGTCCGCCAGCCGGTACAGGCTGATGCCGCGCACCGTAACCCGCTTGCCGGTGGGCGCGATACCCATGAACTCGCCCTGGTGCGTGCCCTCGCCCGACCAGTGCGTAGCCACCCTGTCGCCCTCTGCTATTTGGTCCTGCACCGTCATGCGCGTGTCGGGCATGCCCGTGCGGTACATGGCGATGAACTGCTTGATGCCCGCCGTACCGGGCAACTCATCCGGCGACGCGTTGTCGCTGTTGGTGGCGACGAGCTCGTCGACGACGGCGAGGTCGCCCTGGCTCCAGGCCTGCTCAAAGAAGCGGCGCACGATAGCCTTGTTCTCTGCGGGTGACATGATGATGGCTCCTTTGCCTTTTTCCTGCGTTCGTGGGCGTGCCGTGGCACGCGCTATTGTCGCGTTACAGCGGGTCCGTGGTGCAGGAGGCGTGCCAGCTGCATCAGCAGGCGCGCTACCACGAGGGCCAGGATCTGCACCAGAAGCCCTATAGCCTCTTCCGCGTGTGCGTCGACGCCCACTCGGTTTTGCTGCGCTGACGGAGCGCACTCAGAGGCGCTGACCGGGGCCGGCGCCCCTATGTGCGCCCATGATTGTGGTGGTGAGCGCCGTGGGCCAGGCCGCTCGCCATCTCGGGGCTCCGACTGGTGGCCCACGCCCCCACGCCCCCACGCCCCCACGCCCCCACGCCCCCGGGTCTATGAAAAGCCGCCCAAGCCCTTTCTCGCCCCCTCCGCCCCCTCCGGGGGAACCTGGGGAGATGCCTCCCCCCAGACCCCCGCCAACGACGAGGCGTGTGGGCACATGGGGCTTGTACGTCTCGACAATGCACAGACCCTGCCCCACGCCCCCGGCCGACGCCGCATAAAGACCCCTGTATGCGACAATACAGATATACGGTCGGCCCGATGGCCGGCCACGCGGCAGGATAGCAGGGGTACGACACATCATGACGACCGAGACCGAGGCGCGTGACCTGACTACTTTTCGGCGTACCTATAGCCTGCCCACGCAACAGGATTACCTGGCGCTACTCTCCTCGCCCGACCATGAGCGCGTGGGGCGAGAGATCGTGGAGCGCGAGCAGGCCGGGGTCGCGCGCCTGCAGTCGGACGGGTTCACGGGCTCGACCCTCGCCGAGGCCTACACCTGGTGGCTCGGCGACGGCGCCGAGGGTGAGTCCGCCAGCTGCGGCTGCGGTGGAGGCGACTGCGGCGGGCATAGCTGCTAGTATTTCCTTAATCAGGGCGTGCTTGCTGCGAGGGATGTCTGCCAGGGCGCTATTGACAGGTGACTCGCGCCCCTGTCAACCTGCCGTACATGGTTATCCCAGCGGATGCAAGCCCCACGCCGCGTTGTTGGTAATCACCGGACGTGCCAACCAGCCACCACAGGCGGCTAGCGGCCTACGCGCGGCGCCCTGGCTCCGGCCGCCCGGACAGGGACGCCGATGTCGAGAGATAGTCTCCACTCGTCGTCCCGCCCCCCTCAATCTCGAGGGCTTCGGTGATGGCCTGTTCGAGCGACATGGCCTCGCTCACCGCTTGCATCGCTGCGAAGCCCGCGTCCCCCAACAGCGCCCGCGCCGTTGCCGTCCCGCGGGCATAGTCCTCCCAGTCGTTCGCGGGTAGCGGGACGCCGAGCGTGCGCCGCAGGCGCGCGGACGCGCCGTAGAGTCGGACGGCGCGCGCGGGCTCCCCCTGCGAGAGCGCCCCCGCCAGCGCCTCCAGCATCGCCGCCATGCCCACGGATGCTCGATCAGCCGGTGCAGCCGCAAGCCCTCCCTATACAGCGTGACCGCGCGCGCGGCATCGCCCTCCCCTTCCGCGACCGCGCCCAGCGTGCGTAGCGCCAAGGCCACCCCGTAGCTTTGCCCCGGCCCCAGTCCTTTGTGCAGCTCCAGGCCGTGTTGGGCGAGCCGTTCGGCCCGGGCGAACTCACCACGGCGCTGCGCGAGTTCGCCCAGGCCGACGAGCGCCATCCCGGTCCCCCACGCGTCGCCGAGATCCTCGAACAGGGCGTGGGCTCGCTCGTACAACTCCGTCGCCCTGGCGACACAGCCCTGCGCCTCGGCCACGTCTCCCAGCGCCATGGAGGCGAGGGCGACGCCCCAGGTGTAGCCGGCGGAAGATGTCCAGGCTCTCCTCGCACAGTATCGCCGCCCGTGCCAGGTCGCCCCGGAGGCGCGCGACCTCGCCGAGGTTGTGTAGCAGCAGGCCAACGCCGCGGTCGTCCCCCTGCAGGTGGGACAGCGCGAGGCTTTCCTGGTATAGCGCCGTCGCCCGCGCCAGGTCGCCGCGGTAGAGGGCGAGGCGCGCCAGATTGTTGAGCGCGGAAGCGATCCCCGCTGTGTCGCCCACGGCGCGCAGCAGGGACAGGCTTTCCTCGTACAACACAGCGGCGCGCCCGTGCTCGCCGCTGTCGCGCGCCACCGCGCCCAGCGTCGTCAGCGTGCGGGCCAGGCTCTCCGTGTCGCACGCATCCCGGCGCAACGCCACGCTCTCGCCCAACAACGTTGCGGCCTCGGCGTAGTCGCCCTGGCGATAGGCCAGCGTCCCGGCGCCCTCCAGGACCGTCGCGCGGGCCCGCGCGTCCCACCCCGTCGAAGGGAGCGGGCCATCGCCCGGCGCCGTCCACTCCGCCAGCAGGGCGCGCCCCTCGCGCAGATGCCCTCGCAGGAACCAGAACCGCCACAGGGCGCCGGCAAGGCGCAGCCCTGTGTCGCGGGCGCCGCCTCCACGCGCCCATCGCAGCGCCGCCCGCACGTTGGCGCTTTCCCGGTCCAGCCGGTCCAGCCACCGCGCTTGGTCCGGCCCGTCCAGCCGCGCCGCCACCGCCTCGGCCAGGGTGAGATAATAGGAGGCATGACGGCGCTGGCGGGCGTCCAATTCCCCGCTCGCCGCCAGCTGTTCCGACGCGAACTCGCGAATTGTCTCCAGCATCGCGACGCGCGGCCCATCTTCCTCCTCCCCCTTGACCGTGAGCAAGCCGTGCTCCGCCAACAGGCGCAGCCGTGCCTCCGTCACGCCGTCCTCGTCCCCGGCGTCGGCAGTTACAGCGGCGGCCGCCTCGATCGTGCACCCGCCGGCGAAGACGGCGAGCCGGCGGAAGATGGCACGCGCGTCCGGGGGCAGCACATCGTAGCTCCAAGCCACGGTGTCGTGCAGCGTCCGCTGGCGCGCGGGGAGATCCGGTGTCTCCCCGGCGCGCAGGACGACGCTGCGCTCCAGCCGCGTGAGCAGGGCCGCCGGTGGCAGGAGCCTGAGCCAGGGCGTCGCCAGCTCGATGGCCAGGGGCAGCCCGTCCAGTCGCCGGCAGATCTCGACGAGGGCCAGCGCCGTCGCCGGCGTGACGGTGAAGTTGGGCCTGACGGCCCGCGCCCGCTCGATCAGCAGGCGCGGCGCGGCGTAGCGCACGAGGTCGTCCGCCGGCGGAACGTGCCCAGGGGCCGGCAGGCCCAAGGGGGGGACCGGGAACTCTTGCTTGCCGCGCACGCGTAGCGGCGCCCGGCTCGTCGCCAGCGCCCGCAGGCGGGGGCAGGCCATCAGCAGGTCGAGCACGCGTGGCGCCGCGGCGAGCACCTGTTCAACGTTGTCGAGCAGCAGGAGCAGGTCGCGGTCGCGTAGCGCCGCTGCCAGGTTGTCGAGCGCGGATGTCCCGCCGGCGTCGCGGACGCCGAGGACCTGTGCGATGGCCGGCATGACGAGGGCGGGGTCGCGCACGGGCGCGAGGTCCACGAAGGCCGCGCCGTCCGGCCACAGGGAGGGATTGTCCGCCGCCACGCGTAAGGCGAGGTGCGTCTTACCGACGCCGCCCGGCCCCGTCAGGGTGAGCAGGCGCGCGTCCCCGCGCTCGAACAGGGTCGCGACCGCGGCGAGCTCGTGCTCACGCCCGATGAGGCGGGTGAGGGGTAGCGGCAACGGCGTGAGGGGGAGAGGGGCGCGGCGCGGGGGGGCAGCGGGCGTGGTCCCCCCTCTTCGCGCCACGGAGTCTTCGAGCGCCGCGCGGTCTCGCGGGGAGAGTCCCAGCGCCCCGGCCAGCAGGGCGACGGTCTCGCGGCGCGGGGTGCGGCGCGCACCACGCTCCAGATCGCTAAGGCCGCGCTCGGACAGGCCCGCCCGCTCCGCGAGCGCCTCGAGGGACAGGCCGGCGGCGCAGCGATGGCGTCGCAGCAGGTACGCGAACGTCTGGTCGTGCTCGTGATTCATGCGCGCGCCCGCTCGCCACTCCTCGCCCTGGTCCCGCCGGCGGCGGCTCGCCGGACGCACGACAACGATCATCCCCATCGTACCATACCCACACAACGCCCACGCAACGCCCACGCGACGTCATTGCGCGCCCCGATTGCGTGTGTTGCGTGTGGCGGCGGCGCGGCCGATGCCGCACACTTCACACGACACGCGCGGCGTAGCCGTGCGCGAGACCGAGCCGGCCCATCGTCGAGGTGTGACCGGGCACCCCTGGGAGGACATTGTGGAGAAGACATCCTTGCGTTCGAGATACCGCGCGTCGCTACGGGCGACGCTGACGCTGCTAGTGGTCCTGCCGATGATGAGCACGGCCGCGCCCAGCGAAGTGCGGCCCGTCGCGGCCGCGAGACCCGTCGCCGATGAGCGGGCGGCGCAATCCGGTGGTTATACTGTGGCCCTTGCCTCCCCGGTCCCGCCGGGGGCGTCGGCCACATTCGTGTGGACCCTGGACGGGCGGGGCGGGGCGGGGCGAGCGGCCGGCAGGTGCGCGGCCGGCAGGTGCGCGGCCGGCAGGTGCGCGGTCGACAGGTGCGCGGCGTCGCGCTCGTAGGCTGCTGGGGCGCGCGGCAGGTCGCGCGCGCGCTGGCTGTCGCGCGTCGGGACGAGCATCCCCCGGTATGGGTCGAACCCCACAGCGGCGCCATCGTCGTCGCCCCCCTGCGCGATGACCTCCTCCCCGTGATCATCACCGTGACGTTCAAAGAGACCTTCGCCAGCGCGCCAGCGGGGACGCATCTCTACGGATTGGTGACCGGCCGCGCCTGGGACGGTCCCGCCACGTTCGCCCGCCACCCTCAGGGGGGCGGCGACATCATCGCGCTCGACACCGGTGGCCCCCACTGTGACACCGCACCGAGCGCCACACCGACGGCGTCCGCGACGCCGTCGCACACGGACAGCGCCACGGCCACGGCTACCAGGACAAGGACACCATCCCCGAGCGCGACCGCCACACCGAGCGCAACGGCGACGCGCACACTGCGGCCGTCGGCCACCGTGTCGCCGTCGGCCACCGTGTCGCCGTCGGCCACCGCGTCGCCGTCGGCCACCAGCACGACGCGACCGACCGGCACGCCCACGAACGCGCCGAACGCGACCGGCACTGTGACCCCGAACGCGACCAGCACGCCGTCCCCAAGCGCGACGGCGACACAGACATCGCGGCCGACTGATACCGCTACCGCGACGGTGACCCCGACGAACACTGCTACCGCAATGGCGACGTCAACAAACACCGCGACGGCGACGGCGACGGCGACCCCGACGCCAACACCAACGAATACTGCGACCCCGACGCCAACACCGACGAATACTGCGACTCCGTTGCCCAACACCGCGACGGCGACAGCCGTGCCGACAAACACGCCGACGCCGTCCGATACAGCGACGGCGACGGACACGCCGGGAGCAACGGACACGGCGGTGGCGACGGGCGTGCCTGGCCTGCCGCCCGATCCGGCCAGCGTCGCTCCGCCGCTCGACGGGAGCGTCGCCACCAGCCTGATCAGCGCGACGAGTTTTCTCTACACCGGCCCTAACCCCATTCAGACCGGCGTGAGCCCCGGCACGATCACGATCACGCGCACCGCCGTCTTGCGCGGCAAGGTCATGACGCGCGACGGGCAACCGCTCCCCGGCGCCACGATCGCGATCCTGGACCATCCCGAGTTCGGCCAGACGCTCTCGCGCGCTGACGGCCTGTTCGATCTGGCCGTCAACGGAGGCGGCCTGCTTACCGTCACCTACCAGAAGCATGGCTACTTGCCGGCGCAGCGTCAGGTACAGACGCCGTGGCAGGACTACGCCGCCCTGCCCGACGTGGCGCTGGTCCCGCTCGACCCCCGCGTCACCACGGTCGACCTCTCCTCCGGCTCTAGCGCCCCGATCCAGGTCGCGCAGGGCAGCGTCATCTCCGACACCGACGGGCAGCGCCAGGCCACGCTGCTCTTCGCGCGCGGGACCACGGCCACCATGACCCTACCCGACGGTAGCGTACGCCCGCTCCCCGCGCTGCATGTACGCGCGACCGAGTACACCGTGGGGGCCAACGGCCCCGCAGCCATGCCAGGGCAGCTGCCGCCCAGCAGCGGCTACACCTACGCCGCCGAGTTCAGCGTCGACGAGGCCACGGCGGCGGGGGCCATCAGCGTCACCTTCAGCCAGCCCGTCAACACCTACGTCACCAACTTCCTCGGCTTCCCTACCGGGACCGTCGTGCCGGCCGGCTACTACGATCGTCTAGTGGGGCGCTGGGTCGGCTCGGGGAACGGGCTCGTGATCGGTATCCTGGGCGTCACGGGCGGCGAGGCCGATCTCGACCTCGACGGCAGTGGAACGGTGGCAAGCGCGTCCGCGCTTGGCGCGCTTGGCATCACCGACGCCGAGCGGCAGCAGTTGGCCGCGTTGTACGCGCCGGGGCAAAGCCTGTGGCGCGTGCCGGTCACGCACTTCACCCCCTGGGACTACAACTGGCCGTTCGGGCCGCCGCCCGATGCGACCGCTCCCAACCAGCCGCCGCCGGACTGGAATAAACCTCCTGTCGACGACCCCTGCCAGAAGGCCGGCTCTATCATCGGCTGCGAAACGCAGAGCCTGGGCGAGGAAATCGGCGTGACCGATACGCCGTTCCGCCTGCGCTATCAGAGCGAGCGGCAGCGCGGGTTCAGCGATGGGCGCACCTTGAGTATGTCGTTGAGCGGGGATCATATCCCTCATAGTCTAAAGTCGATAGACCTGAGCATTCAGGTCGCGGGGCAGTTCCAGTTCCTCACCTTCCCGCCCGCCACGAATCTCCGGCACACGTTCAACTGGGACGGGCGAGACGGTTATGGACGTAGCGCCTATGGCGCGCAACCCGTGTCGGTGAACCTGTGCTACAACTACGGCGGCTACTACTATGCCTCGGGCTCCGCCTTCGCGGCATCCTTCGCCCTGTCCGCCGGTGGCAGCGGAGGGAGTGGAGGCAGCGGAGGGGGCGGTTCTAACGTGAGCATCGGTCGCACGCGTCAAATCGACACGGTTGCCGGGATTTCCACCTCATGCAGGCACGACGGGGACGGCGGGCTCGCGACCCAGACGTCTCTCTCTTTCCCGGTCGCGGTGGCCGTAGGCCCGGACGGCAGCCTCTATATTATCGAGTCGGGCATACAGACGGTGCGCCGCGTGCGGCTGGACGGCATCATCACGACCGTCGCGGGCGACGGCACCGTGGTCCGCGACGGGGGGGGCGCCCACGGGGCGTACGGGGGCGACGGTGGTCCGGCGACGGCGGCGCAGCTGAACGACCCGGGCGGCATCGCGTTGGGTCCGGATGGGAGCCTGTACATCGCGGACACGGATAACAACCGGGTGCGCCGCGTCGGCCCCGACGGCGTCATCACGACCGTCGCGGGCGACGGCAACTACGGCTTCAGCGGCGACGGCGGCCCCTCGACACAGGCGCGGTTCTTCTTTCCGACGGCGATCGCCGTCGGGCCGGACGGCAGCCTCTACGTCGCCGACCTGGCGAACATGCGCATCCGGAAGATCTCGACGGACGGCGTGATCGCCACGGTGGCGGGGACCGGCGTCCAGGGCTATGCAGGCGATGAGGGGCCGGCCGCCGGCGCGCAGTTAAATGCTCCCTACGCGCTGGCGCTGGCGCCGGACGGCGCATTCGTGGTTGCCGACACGCAGAACAACCGCATCCGCCGCGTCGCGCCCGCGTTCGCGGGGCTATCACTGTCCGACATCGTCATCCCCTCGCAGGATCGCAGCGAGATCTACATCTTCGACGCCGCGGGCCGGCACCTGCGCACCCTCGACGCCCACACCAATGCCGTGCGCTACCGTTTCGGCTACGACGGCTCGGGCCGCCTCGTGACGGTGACTGACGGCGACGGAAACGTGACCACGATCGAGCACGACGCCGCGGGCCATCCCACGGCCATTGTCGCGCCAGGCGGGCAGCTCACCACGCTCACCACGGACGCCAACGGCTACCTCAGTAGCGTCGCCGACCCCCTGGGCGAGACGACCGACCTGACCTCCACCACCGGTGGCCTGCTCACCAGCCTGCAGGACCCCAACGATGCCGGCCACCACTTCAGCTACGACGAGGGCGGCCGCCTGACGCGCGACGCCGACCCCGCCGGCAGCGTCACCACCCTGACGCGCACCGACAACACGGACGGCTATACCGTCACCCTGACCACCGCCCTGGGTCGGACGACGGCGTACGGCGTGGGACGATTGCCCACTGGCGGCACGCGTCGCGTGGTCGTCGATCCCAGCGGTGGGCGCACCGAGGTCACAATCGGCGCCGACGGCGCCCAGGCGGCCACGTATCCCGATAGCACGCGCGCCACCCTAACGCAGGGGCCGGACCCACGCTGGGGCATGCTGGCTCCCATGCTCACAGGCTTTACGCGCACCACGCCGGGCGGCCTGACCACGACGGCCGCCTTGACATCCGCCGTCGAGCTGTCCGACCCCGCCGACCTGTTCAGCGTCCAGGGGATAACTGACACCGCAACGGTCAATGGGCGTACCTCCACCAGCGTCTACGACGCGGCGAGCCGTACGACCACCACGACAACGCCCGGGGGCCGGCGGAACATCGTCACGCTCGACGACCACGGCCGCGCCACGGGGATAGACCTGGCAGACGGCGTCGACCCCATCGCCCTGAGCTACGACGCGCTGGGGCGTGTAAGCGCCGCGCGACAGGGCGCCCAAGCGTACACCTACGGCTACGACGACCTCAACAGGGTCACGAGCCGCGCCGACGCCGCCGAACACACCGTCACGTACGGCTACGACGCCGCCGACCGCGTCATCAGCGAGACGCTCCCCGGCGGCAAAACCTACCGCGTCGCCTACGACGCCAACGGCAACCGCACGCGCCTCACCATGCCCGGCGGCGCCGTCCACACCCTGTCGTACACGCCCATCGACCAGGACGCCGGCTACGCGCCGCCGGGGAGCGCCGGCTCGACCCTGATCTACGACGCCGAGCACGCGCTGACCGGTCTCCTGTTGCCCGGCGGCCGCCAACTAGCCTTCGGCTACGACGGCGGCGGCCGCCCGACCGGCGTCGCCTCCTCCGACGCCACGACATCCTACTCTTACGCGGACACGACCGACAACCCCAGCGCCATCACGCGCACGGCGAGCGGCGGGGGCGCGCAGGGCCTCACCTATCGCTACGATGGCGGCCTGCTCACCGGGGCGACGGCCGGCGGCGTGGCACAGGGCGCCTATTCCTACGCCTACGACAACAACGGGCTGCTGACCGGCCTGACGCTGGCCAGCGGCGCCGACCTGGTGACGACGCCGATTACCAACGACGCCGACGGCTTGCTGACCGGCGTCGGGCCCTTCGTCGTGACGCGCGGCGGCCCCGGCGGGGCCCCCGATAGCATCGGCGACGGGACGTGGGGCCGCGCCCTTGGGTACGACTCTCTCGCCCGTGTCGCCGCCGTCACCGACACCGTGGCCGGCGCCCAACCCTACGCCGAGCGCGTGTCGTACGACGCGGCGGGACGCCTCGTGCGGAACGTCGAAACGGTGGCCGGGACGACGCACACCTATGTCTACGCCTACGACTCCGACGGGCAATTGACGGACGTGCGGCACGACGGGACGGTGGTCGAGCACTACGTCTATGACGCCGACGGCAACCGCACGACGCGCCAACTAGGGGCCGGCGCGGCCAAGACGGCGAGCTACGACGCGCAGGATCGTATCGTCGCGCAGGGGAGCGTTACCTACGGCGTCGACACCGATGGGTATCTCGTCCGGCGCGGGGGTGACACGTTCAGCTACGGGTCCGACGGCGCGCTGCTCGCGGCGACGGTCGGCGGGAAGACCGTCACCTACGCCTACGACGGGCTCGGACGGCGCGTGGGCCGTACTGATAGCGCGGGGTCGACGGGCTACCTGTACGGCAACCCGGACGAGCCCTATCAGATCACGGCGATGCGCGACTCGTCGGGCGCGCTGACGACGCTGACCTATGACGAGGGCGGGCTGCTCATCGCCATCGACCGCGCGGGGGCGCGCTCCTACGTGTCGACCGATGGGGTGGGGACGCCGCGCGTCGTGACCGACGGGTCCGGCCATGTGCTCAAGGCCGCAGCGTACGACAGCTTCGGCGGCGTGACGAGCGATAGCAACCCCGGTTTCGCCCTGCCGATCGGCTTTGCCGGCGGGCTGGTCGACCCGACGACCGGCCTCGTGCATTTCGGGACGCGCGACTACGACCCGGCCTCGGGGCGCTGGACGGCGCGCGACCCCGCCCTGTTCAACGGGGGGCAGGCCAACCTGTACGTCTACGCCGGCAACAACCCGGTCCAGCGGCGCGACCCCAGCGGCCTGTTCTCGGTCGGCGGCTCGGCCTACGGAGGGCCGGGCGTGGGCGGCAAGATCAGCGTCACCACCAAGGGTGTATCGTTCTGCGTCGAGGCTGGCGTCGGGGTCGGAGGCGGGATCGAGGTCGACCCGTTCGGCGGCTTGGACAACGACACGAACGGCGTCCTCGTCGGGGCCGAGGCGACTGTGAACTTTGCCGGCGTCGCCAACATCGGCGTGGCGGCGCAGGTGTCGCCGTGCGGAGCCCCGTCGGTTACAATCAAGCACGGAGTCGGATTCCTGACTGGATCTGTCACGCATACGTTCGCCGACGGCCAGACACAACTCGGCGCGACGCTCAACGGCGACGCGAACGGGAAGCCCAACGGCTTCAAAGCGGAGGGGCCAGACCTCAAGCTCGAGGGCAAGCTCAGCGGGACGGTTTGCCGCCAGATCACCTGGTAAGCGCCCGTCGATCCGAGGGAGCGTCGGGTCCTGGGACACGCCCCCTGCGGACGGACGACGCTAAGCGGCTAGGCGGTGTACGTTCGTAGTTTTTACACGGCGATCCCTAAGAATTTTGACCAGCGACCCACTTAGCGCAAGAAGGGATGGTATCCTCCGATCGACAGGCCGCCGACACGTGCGATCGTGCTGGCCTGTTGACACGGGATGGGGCGCGAGCCGGGACAACGAGGCCGGGTCGCGCCCCGTCGGGATGTTTTGCCGCACCAGTGCGCAATCTAACAGGATCATCGCCACGAAATCCCATTCGACGCGTCTCACTAGTGCACGAAGCGTGACCCTCCGCTAATGCTCTGCGTGCCGGTCATGCACGATTTGTGCGCCATGATCGCTAACTATACGCGCTCCAGCGCCCAGGATCAGGCGTGGCGCCGATACCTCGGCGGTAGGTTCGCGGTAGATTTGTGCCGGTAACACCACTCCACCGCGACGTCGCATGATCATGCGCCGCGATGGGGCGCTCACCATCGGCCGCTGCTGGTTTGGGCCGACTCTCACACGCGATTTGATGACATACACCTTCACACGTGAGGCGGTCCGGGACTGGGACGAGTGGGTCGCGCCGCTGCTGGCCGCGCATCTCCGTGCGAAACGGCGCGGTAAAGCCGGGGCCACGTGGAACACGGACGCGACCTCTATCAAGGTCGGCGGTCGCTGGCGCTACCTGTATCGCGCCAGCGATGTGGACGGCGCCCTCGTGGAGACGCTGCTGAGCGAGACCCGCGACATGGCGGCCGCCAAGCGGTTCTTCACTCAAGCGCTCGATGTCGTCGGCCACACGCCGACTAGGGTGACGACGGACGGGTCTGACTCCTGCCCACGCGCCATCCGCGACACGCTTGGACCCGACGTTGCCCATCGCTGCAGCCAATGCGTGAATACCCAGATAGAGCAGGACCACCAGTGATCGTGATGATCAAGGAGAGGCGCCCTCGGGGACAAGACGGTCCCCACCGCATGCAGTGAGGTGTCCTGGGTGGCCGTCCACCCATCGCGCGCTCCCGGCGCCGTGCCCCCCACTTTTCGGATAGGCTGTAAGTCGCGCACCGCCCAGCGCCCGTAGTGCCGTAGACGCCGTAGACGCCGGCGCTGTGCAGCAGGCTTAGATGGTCGATGGCTAGGCGAGGTTATGCGCGGCGTGATACGCTGCACGCGGATCTCTTTGCGCTGGTCGGCCGACGACAATTATCGTGATGACTATCGACTATCGACTATCGACTATCGACTCGCCGCCCCGGCCATGCCGCCGCCTACCCTTCTATCGTGGCGATGTGGCGGGGATGCTGGCGGGCGCGGAGACGTTGCTGGAGGGCCTTGTGACCGGCGGCCAGCCGGCCATGCGCTGGTACGTCGTCTCCGAGCGGGCGCTCGTGCTGGGCGCGAGCCAGCGGGCGCCGGCCGTCGATCTCGCGGCCTGTCGCGCCGCCGGCGTCGCCGTGTACCAGCGCTCAGCGGGCGGCGCCTCCGTGCTGGTCGACGGCGACATGCTGGGGCTCGACGTGGCGCTGCCGCGCGACGACGCCTTGCTGGCGCGCGACCTGACGGCCAGCTATCGTCCCTTCGGCGCGGCGTGGCGCGCGGGGCTGTGTTCTCTGGACGTGGACGCCGCGATGGTCGATGTCGAGCAGGCGCGCACGTCCGGCCGCGATACGAGCCCGGAGGCGTGGCTGGCGCGCCTGGCCTGTTTCGGCGGCCTCTCGCCCTATGAGGTGACGGTCGGCGGCCGCAAAGTCGTCGGGCTGGCCCAGGTGCGCCGGAGGCAGGGCGCGTTGTTTCAAATGGCCGTACAACTGCGCTTCGACGCGCGAGGGATGGCCGCACTGCTGACCGTCCCGGCCGCCGATCGCCCCGCCCTTGTTGTCGCGCTGGAAGACCGCGTGGCCGGGCTGGACGAGGTCATAGATCATCGCCCGCCCTGTTGGGAGATCATGGCTGCGGTCGAGCGCGCGCTGGCCGACCACGGCCTCGCGCCGGTCGATAGCGACTGGACCGTCGCCGAGGAGGCCACGACAGCGCGCCTGCGCGCCGAGCGCTACCACCCGCTACGATGAGCAGTCTCCGGGCAGGGCTCGTGAAAAGTCGACAGCGGCCCTCTCGCCCCTTCTCACCCCCCTCACAGGGGTAGGTTTTTGTTTGGAGGGGTATTTCGGAGGGCTGTGCCCTCCGAACCTCCCTCCTTCGTGAAAAACCCACCCCTAAAAGTTCCCACCCTCTCCGCCCATGGCTGACTGGGCCCCCGCACCCTAGCCGCGGGGGCGACGTTGGGGCGCGCCTCCGGGGGAACCCGGGGAGATGGCTTCCCCCAAACCCCCGCCACCCATAGGGCGTGGGGACAGACGGGCGTGGCTATCTCGACAATGCACAGACCCTGAGCACAGCGTCGGGGGCGTCCTTTCGCGCGAGGGCGACTAGCGGCGCCGGGCGCGCTTGCCGCGGCATTCCACGGGGCGCCCTTTCGCGTGAGGGCGACTATGTGGTACACGTAGGCATGACCTCGAACAAATGGGTGACCTTCCTCATCGTCGCCGTGGGCGTGTTCATGTCCACGCTCGACGCGTCCATAGTCAACATCAGCTTGCCCTCGATCGCGCGCTACTTCGGGGTCGCCCTCGGCGGCGCCGTCGAGTGGGTCATCATCGCCTACCTCGTCGTCATCGCGGCGATCCTGCTGACGATCGGGCGACTCTCCGATCTGCTGGGGCGCAAGCCGATCTGGGCGGCCGGGCTCGCCATCTTCACGGCCGGCTCCGCCCTCTGCGGCGCCGCCCCGTCGCTGCCCTTGTTGATCGCTTTCCGCGTCGTACAGGGGCTGGGGGCGGCGCTCTTGTTCGCGGTGAGCCCGGCCATCATCACCAGGGCCTTCCCGGCCAATGAGCGCGGCCGCGCGCTCGGCGCCAACGCCGTCGTGGTCGCCCTGGGCACGAGCGCCGGCCCCACCATCGGCGGGCTCCTCACCCAGCGCTTCACCTGGCGCTGGATCTTCTACGTCAACGTGCCGCTGGGCGTCGTCGGCTTCGTCCTGACCCTGCTCCTGCTCAAAGAGAAGCGCGAGAGGGCAGAGGCGCGTTTCGACCCGCTTGGAGCGATCCTGCTGGCCGTCGGGTTCACGGCGCTCACGCTGGGTCTCTCGTTCGGACAAGAGTGGGGCTGGACCTCGCCGGCGCTCATCGGATCGCTGCTGCTGGCCGGCGTGGCCCTGGGTGGCCTGATCTCTGTCGAACGCCGCGTGGACAGCCCCATCATCAATCTCGCGCTGCTCGAGAACCGCGTCTTCGTGTCGGCCAACATCAGCCTGATCCTGAATTTCCTGGCCCTCTTCGCGGTGTCCTTCCTGCTGCCCTTCTACTTCGAGCAGCTGCGTCACTTCTCGACAGGGGAGTCGGGTCTTTTGCTGACGCCGCTGCCGCTGACCATCGCCGTGGTGGCCCCGATCAGCGGCGGATTGGCCGACCGCATCGGCACGCGCTGGCTGGCCTCGGGAGGGCTGGCCATCGCCTGCCTCGGGCTCGTGCTGATTGGGGAGCTCGACGCGCGGTCGTCGGTGTTCGACATCGTGTGGCGGCTCGTCGTCACGGGGGCCGGGCAGGCCCTATTCCAGTCGCCGAACAACAGCGCATTGATGGGCGCGGCGCCCAGGGAGGAGCAGGGCGTGGCGGCGGGCTTCCTGGCCACCGGGCGCGTGGTAGGGCAGAGCACCAGCGTGGCGGTCGCCGGGGCCGTGTTCGCTGCGTTGGGCGGGGCCGCGGCCGGGCGCGCCCTGGTGGAGGAGCCCTCGCATGGCCGGGCGCTCTCGTCCTCCAATCTGGCCGCTTTGCAGCACACTTTCGAGAGGGGCTACCACGGCGCGTTCCTGGTCTGCGCCGCCCTGGCCGCGCTCGGCATCCTCGCCGCCCTCTCGCGCGGGCCGGAACAGGCGAAAGGCGAAAGGCGAAAAGCGAAAAGCGATAAGCGATAAGCGATAGTGGTACATTAGGCGAAGACCAACGCTTTGGTGTATTCCCCGGGCTCCACTACAGTTCAGTCTGGCCATCGTCGACGGCGCCGCGCCGCGCCCGGCCGGGCGTAAGGGCGCTACTACGCGTCGTCGTGGCGGAGAGAGCGCAGCAGGAGCGAGAGGCGGATCTGCACGGCGTCGTCGAAGCGGCGCGGGTCGAGCCCGGTCAGCAGCGCGATCTTGTCCAGGCGGTAGCCCAGCGTGTTGCGGTGGATAGCCAGGCTCCGCGCGGTGGCGGAGGGGCAGCAGTCGCGGTCGAAGAAATGGTCGAGGCTCTGCAGCAGATCGGGCTCCTGGTCGAGCGGGCTGAGTAGGTGCGTGGCGAGGTCGACCTTGGTGCGCTCGTCGGAAACGCCGACGAAGGCGGCGATGCCGAGCCCGTCGAGGCAGTGCATTCTGTTCTGGCCATGGAAGCGCCGCCCCAACGAGAGGGCGGCGCGCGCGTCCTGATAGGAGCGCGCCAGGCCGCGCACCCCCGGGTGGTAGCGGCCGAGGCCGACGCTGATGGCCGCGCCGGTGTCACGGCGTAGACGGGCTAGCAGGGCGGCGCCGGCGCGCTTGAGCAAGGTCAGGTTGGCCCAGGAGGAGCCGGTCTGACCGGGGCTGTCGGCGCCATCCGACCACGGCGCCAGGTCCACGGTGCCGCTGGCCTTGAGGACGGCCACCTCGCCGTCGCCGATGTAGGCGCAGATAGTGTCGCTGGGCAGGTTGAAGAAGCCGACCACGCTGGCGATGACCAACTGGGCGCGCCGGCGCACGCGCGCCTCGTCGGGCGCGCCCCCTGCCGGCGGCGCCAGGATGTAGGCGGCGGCGTCGATCAGGATCACGGCGCGGGGGCGCGAGAAGTCCATGCCCAGGATTTGCGCTTCGCGCAGGATATCGGCCTCGTCGGCTCCGGATCCGCGCAACAGGTTGTGGATAAAGGTGTTCTTGAGTTCGTGCTGGTTGGGCAGGCGCGCCACCACGGCTGTCTGGTTGATGATGAGCTCGACGAGCGCCTGGGCCAGCCGGGGCGGCACGACCTCGCCGCTGGACGGCTCGGTCACGATGACCTCGCCATCCTGCGCGTCGAGGCGGATCGGCAGGCGCAGGTAGGAGGCTTCGGGGGCGCCGTCGCGGACGTCGAACGGGAAGCCGACGGCGCCGGGCGCGCTGCTGGCCACGACCACGCCGCGCCTGTCCACCACCGAAACGCGCGCACCAAGCAACTCGGCCGTCCGCCGCGTCACGGCCTCGGCCACCTGACCAAACTGCTCCGCCGCCACCACCACGCGTGTACCCTCCCCCTCTCGATGTCACTGCAGGATACCACGCCCTCCGCCACCGTCGAGCTGCTATGCGAGGGCTATCACGGGCGCGAACGCTGCATGTTAAGATCCATCGAGTAGCTTCCGATTCATGCGCCTGGCTGCGTTACATAACGCGGGACATGCGCGCCGCGCTACCAGGGAACCTCGGACCCGTCGTAGCTCAGGTAGCGGCCGGCGTCGTGGGCCGTGAGCCCGTCGATCACGGCGAGTAGGCCCCGCGCCGATTCCTCGGGCTCCAACTGCGCGTCGAGGCCGCCCATGTCCGTCTTGACCCAGCCGGGGTCGATCATCACGGCGGTGACGCCCTCGCCCCTGACGTTGAACGCAAACGTACGTGTGACCATGTTAAGGGCGGCCTTGCTCGCCGCGTAGCTGTAGTCGCCGCCCTCGGTCTTGTAGGTCAGCGAGCCGGCCCCTGACGAAATGTTGACCACGCGCGGGTTCGCGCCCGCGCGCAGCAGCGCCATGAAGGACTGCGCCACGATTAGAGGCGCGACGGCATTGACGCGCAGTACCTCCATGATGCGCGCGGCGTCCAGGGTTGGCTGCCCGTCCGGGCCGTCCGGGCCGTCCGTCTGCGCGTCCCCCGGGTTGATCGCCGCGTTGTTGATCAGCACATCCAGGCCGTCGACCTCTGTGTGCGCCCGGCGCACGGCCGCCGCGATAGAGTTCCCGTCGGCGACCTCCAGAGGCAGCACGACCATGCGGTTGCCGTGCGCCTCGACGAGCCGGCGCAACTCGGGCGCCCGCTCGATGTTGCGGCACCCCGCCAGCACGCGGTCCCCGCGCTCGGCGTACTGCCGCGCGACCTCCAGCCCGATGCCGCGCCCCGCGCCCGTGATCAAAACTCGTTGCACGTCGCCATCCTCTCATCATCTTTTGTAGGGCTTGTGAAAAGTCGACGGCGCGAGGGCGCGCCCCGCGGCTCCAGGACAATTCACAGACTCTGTCATCCCCTGAGTGGGGCTCGCCCCCGCGCATCGACTGTGCAACTGCTATGCCGCGCGACATGGGCGCCCCGAGGCCTGTCATTCTCGGGTGTCGAGCGCGTCGAGCGCGGCCGTCGCACGTCGCCGATCGTCCACGAGTGCGCGCAGCACGTCGAAGAGGCGTTGCTCGGCTTCGTAGGCCATGTCGTCGCACGCGTCGTGCGCGCGTTCGCCCAGCCAGTCGATAATTTGGTGCACCATGGACTGCTGCCGCGCGTTCGCCTTGATCCACTCTTGTAGCACGCGTCGCGTAGTCGCATCTCGCTGCTCACACGGGTCGGGGTGATCCACTTGTCTTGTCCCTCGGCGTCCGGTTAGGAGGAGAGTCTCGCCGGGTATTCGTCGGGTAGGTGTTGCGCCTGCTTACCGCGCGTTTATTCGGTGGCGCGCCTGTTGGCCGAAGGGGGTCGACATAAGTGAAAGAGGTCGACATGGATAAGGATCGCGCGCAGCGCGCCCTGCATGCAGCGCCGGTGGTGTTGGCGTTGGCGGGAGGGGCCGCGGGCGTCAGGGCGAACTGTAACCTGCCGTATTCGACAGTCCCAGTTCTCCCGACTGGCCGGTGTTCGGCCAGCCGGAAGATAGCGCAGTTGACGGGCGCTACGGGCGCTACGGGCGCTACGGGTTGACGAGCTGGACGTCCGCGGCGCGAGGACCCTTGCCACGCGAATCGTCCTCGGCGGTGAACGTCACCCGGTCGCCCTGGCGGAGCTGGTCCATGCTCACGCCGACGAGCGAGGATTGGTGGAAGAAAATGTCCTCGCGGCCGGCGTCGGGACGAATGAAGCCGAAGCCGCGGTCGGTGATGGTCTTGATAGTGCCGTCTGCCATTGAGATACTCCTCAGTCGAGGCGCGCGATGTAAAGAAAAAGGCCCGACACGTCAACGAAACATGCCGGACCTCCCGGTGTGCGGGCGCGAGCACCATGCCCCCGCCGCCGCCACCTGTGTGCACACTCGATGAACGTAGTATAGCACATTTCGGTTTTGGCAACGCCACGTGGCCCTTTTCGTGCGGGACTATCGTCCGTGTCAACCGCGCCTCTGTCGAGGCGCGAGGAAAGAGAGAGGTCGTCACGATGGAGTACCGTTCCTTAGGCCGCACCGGCGTGCAGGTCAGCACGCTGTGCCTCGGCGCCATGACCTTCGGCGGCAAGACCGATCAGGCCGAGGCCACGCGCATGGTCGACCGCTTCCTGGACGCCGGCGGTAATTTCATCGACACCGCCAACGTCTATCAGCGCAGCGTTTCCGAGGAGATGACGGGGCGGGTCCTCGCCGGCGGGAAGCGCGAGGAGTTCAGCGAGGGTACCTGGCGCGTGCTCGACGGGTTGGAGGAGCTATGCCGGGAGAAAGGCTGCTCGATGACGGCCTTCGCCCTGGCGTGGCTCAACGCGCAGCCTGGCGTGACCAGCCCTATCATCGGGGCCAACAGCGTCGCGCAACTCGAAGAAAACCTCGCGGCCGGCGACGTCACCATCACCGCCGAGGACAAGGAGCGCGTGGACGCGTTGATCCCCCCGGGGACGCACACCGAGGATTATTACCGCGCCGACTTCGGGCCGCACCCCTATCGTCGGTAGGAGATAGAGAGGCGCGTCGAGCGAAAGGGGAGCGGTATGACATGGGGCCGATCGAGGATCAGGGAGCAAGACATCGACGCGTTCTCGACATGGCTGGACGATGTGATCGGTACCCGTGGCCCCATGGCCGCGGACGAGTATCTGTTCGAACTGCTCAACGCGCCCGAGTGCGGCGGGATCGGCCGCCGCGCGCGCGAGATGGTCGCGTCCCTGCCGGGTGGCGTCGCGGTGTCCGTGGCGACCGTGGCGACCCTGATCGACCGGCTGGACCGTGAGTTGGCAAGCGAGCGTTTCTCCAGGTCAGCGCGGCGGGTCAAGCAGCGTCTCGACGCGTCTTAGACCCAAGAGCCTCATGTTTGCTAACACCGTCCACAAGCCTTCGCCAGCATACCTGCCACTGTTGTCGCGTCTTCGCTTCGTCCTAAAATTACCTGTATCCTGGCTGTACCCCTAACTGGCGGCGCCCGCGATCCTAATCGCAGGTGCCGTACTCTTCGGCCGCTTCAGGCTCCATGCGCACTGCGCTGGAGCGGCACGTCCGCACCTCCTCTAGCGCCCGCGCGACGGTCGGGCCGGGTCGTTTGTGCAGGGGGATGAAGCTTCTTTCGTCGCTATAGCGGTAGATCCAGCGCGCGATGATGTTGATGCCGTCGACCTCGTCCTGCCCGATCACCGCCGGGGGCTCCTCCGAGAGGAGCAGCCGGTCGCACAGGGCGCGCAACTCGGCGCGCAACTCGCGCACGGGGCGGCGGGCGTCCAGGCGCCGCTGCTCTTGCAGGCGGCCGTGCCGGATGCCGAAAATCTCGGCGTGGCCCTCCTCGCTCGAGGGGTACACGATGAGCAGGTTGTGGCGCTCCACCGCCCCGACGAGCAACTGCTGAGAGACGAGCGCCTGCCGCGCCTCGCGCAGCAGGTCGCGCAGCCTGGCGGCGTGCTCGTAGCGCAGGTTGTCGGAGGCGCGGCGCATCTCGGCCTCCACGCGCGCGAGCAACTCGTCGCCCGTCCCGCCCAAGAAGTCGCACACCTGCCGCACGACCGCGCCGTACTCCTCCTGTGTCGCGCCGCCATGACAGGGGCCGAGGCACAGGCCCAGGCCGAAGCGCAGGCAGGGTCCGCCGTGGCCGCCTGCGCCCTTGGCGCCCTTTACGCGCGCGCCGGCCACGGTGATAGGACCCTGCGCCGAGAGGCGGCGCGTGCAGGTGCGGACGGGGAAGAGGCGCTGCACGAGGTCGACCATCGTCTTCACGGCGCTCCCGGAGCGATAGGGGCCGAAGTAGCGCGCGCCGTCGGCGGCGACTTCGCGCGTGCCGTAGACGCGCGGGTATGGGCTCTGTACGTCGACCTTGACGAAGGGATACTGCTCGTAGTTGCGCTGCTGCACGTTGTAGCGCGGCAGGTACCGCTTGATCAGCGTGTTCTCCAGGATCAGGGCGTGCAACTCCGAGCCGACCACGATCGTTTCCAGGTCGCGCACGTTCTCCAGCAGCCCATCCGTCTTGCGACGGTAGCCGAGCGGCTGAGAATAGTACGAGGACACGCGGTTGCGCAGGTTTTTGGCCTTGCCCACGTAGATGATCTCGCCGTGCTCGTCCTTCATCAGGTAGACGCCCGGCGCGGTGGGCAGCCCCTCGCGCAGCCGCGGGTCGAGCAGCGCGCGGCCGGTTCGCCCGTTCGCGACGCGGCGCGGCCGCTCCCGCTCGCCACTGCGACTGCCGAGCTCCGCCCGCAGGCGCTCGAACGTGGCGATGCCCTCCGCCTCGGCCATCTCGAAGAGACGCCAGAGCAGGCGCGCGGTCAATTCGGCGTCGGCGAGGGCGCGGTGCCGCGTGGGGGTGGCGAGCCCAAGCAGCCCCGCCAACCGGTCGAGCGAGGGGCGGCGCAGGTGTGGTATCAGCCGCGCGCCCAGGGCGATGGTGTCGAGGCTCTCGTTGGCGATGGTCGTGCCCAGGTGGCGCTCGGCGGCCGCGCCGAGGAAGTTGAGGTCGAAGCGCACGTTGTGCCCCACCAGCAGGTCGGCCCCGGCGAAGCGCAGGAAGTTTCCGATGGCCGTGGCCGGGTCGGGCGCGCCGCGCACCATGTCGTCGGTGATGCCGGTAAAGCCACGGATGAAGGAGGGGATGGACCGGCCGGGGTCGACGAGGGTGGAGAATGTGTCCATGATCTCCGTGCCCCGACAGTGCAGCGCGGCGATCTCGATCATGCTGTGCGCACGGTGGCTGAGCCCCGTCGTCTCCACGTCGACGACCACGTAGTCCAGGGAGCGCAGGGTGACGGCCTCGCGCGACCACGCCGTGAGCGCCCAGCGGCCATCGGATCCCTGCGCGAAGAGATCGTGGCCGGCCAGCACGCGGGTGAGCTGGCCGCGCCAGAAGTCGGGGTTGCGCGTGCCGGTCAGCCCAAAGACGTGGCGGACCAGGCGCTCCTCGGCGACCGGCTGTCCCGTCGCGGCGAGCAGCTCGTGCGCGCGGGCGGCCAGCGCGCCGAGTCCGGGCGGGGGGGATGTAACAAGCTCCACGTGTTTAAGGATACACCACGGTTCTGCGACCGCTCTCCCCTCTCCCCCGCCGTCAGGGTCTGTGCAGTGTCGAGATAAGCATGCGCGCCTGGCCGCTCGCCCTGTGGATGGCGGGGGTCTGGGGGGAGCCATCTCCCCGGATTCCCCCGGAGGCGCGCCCCAACCTCGGCCGCAGCGGGGACCCCACGAAGTGGGGAGTGGCCAGTCAGCCATGGGCGGAGGGGGCGAGAGAAGGGCGCCGGCGACTTTTCACGAGCCCTGCCCGCCGCACGGACCCCCACGGCGGCACGGCGGCACGGCGGCAGGAACTGCTATTGTGTATATCGCGTATGTTAAACTCTGGACGGTCGCGACGACGCTTCGGCCGCGCCGGCATCCGCTTGTTTGCCGCGCGACGCCGGTCGCGGGCCATCGACTCGGGACGGGGAATGCCACATCCTATACCTATATCTCCTGCGCCGCTCGCGCCGAAGGGGCGCGATCGCGCGCTCTCGCGCGTACTGACAGCCGTCGAACGGGTGGGCGAGGCCCTGCAGCCACTCCCGGCCGTGCCCCTGACGCCGCGGCGGCTCGTGGCGCTCAAGAGCTGTTGCCTCGGCGACGCGCTGGAGGCGACGCCGCTGCTCGGCGCCCTACGCCGCGCCTACCCGGAGGCGCGCCTCGTCGCCGGCGTGGGGCGCTGGTCGCGCCCGGCGCTCCTCAATAATCCCGACCTCGACGGGCTGCTCGATCTCGAGGACGTGGGGATCGGCCGGCCCGATCCGGGGGCCTACGCCCGCGTCGTGCGCCGGCTGCGCGCCGGCCGCTTCGATCTAGCGTTGGCGCTCGACCGTACCCCGCTGCTGACTACGCTGCCGCTGCTTGCCGGCATCCCTGTACGCGCGGGCATCGACAGCGCGGGGCGCGGCTTCGCGCTCAACGTGCGCGTCCCATGGGCGGTCGTGGAGCAGGAGGCCGCGCTCTTCCTACGCGTGGGCCGGGCCCTCGGCGTGTCCACGGACGATGCGCGACTGCGGTTTGTCCCCGTCGCGGACGACGTTGCAACCGTCGGGCGGCTGTGGGGCGAGGCCGGCCTGGAGGGCGCGCGAGCCGTCGCGCTGGCGCCGGGAGGAGGGCAAAACCCCGGCATGACGCTCCAGGCCAAGCGCTGGCCCCCGGCGCGCTACGCTGCCCTGGCCGACCGGCTGCACGAAGAACACGGCCTGCGCGTCGTCCTTGCCGGCTCACAGGACGACGCAGCGGTCGCGGCCGAGGTACGCCGCCTGGCGCGCGCGCCCGTGACGAACCTGGCGGGGCGCACCACTAGTTTCGGGGCGCTCGGCGCGCTCTTCGCGCGCTGCGTCCTGTTCGTGGGCAACGATTCGGGGCCGATGCACCTCGCCGCCGCCGTAGGGACGCCGGTCGTGGCGGTCTTCGGACCCACCGACCCCGCCGTCTATGCGCCCTACAGCGCGCGCGTCGCCACCCTGCGCGGCCCACGTGGCGAGAGCACGGAGGAGGTGGGCGTGGACGAGGTCGCGGCGGCCGCGGCACAGTTGCTGGCGCGCGCATAGTCCCATAGGTGTCTCGTATCGGCTCTGCTATACTCACTCAGCCTCACGGGCCGTGCGGTCGTCAGCGCGCCACGGGCCACGGGCCACCGGCCACTGACCACGGGCTACCGGCCACCAGCTACCGGCTACCGGCTACCGGCCACCAGCTATTGGACACCGGCTACTGACTACTGACTAGTGGGTGGGAAACCATGACCGAGCGCCTGCCGCTCTTCCCGCTGGACACCGTGCTCGTGCCGGGCATGGTCCTCCCGCTGCACATCTTCGAGCTGCGCTACCGGACCATGCTGCGCCGGGTGCTCGCCGAGGACCGTCGTTTCGGCGTCCTGCTGCTCCGGCGCGGCAGCGCGGTCGATCCCGACCCCGAGCCCTACGACGTGGGCACGGTCGCGGAGGTGACCGACGTCGTGACGCTGGGCGACGGGCGCGCGAACATCAGCACGACAGGGCGACAGCGCTTCCGCGTCTCCGCGTTCCACCGCGACCAGCCGTACCTCTCCGCCGACGTCGAGCTGCTCGACGACCCGTACCAGCATACCGAGCAACTCATGGACCTGCAGGAGGAGGTCGAGCGCCTTGGCCTGCGCTACGTGACCATGTTGCTGACCCTGACCACCGAGCAGGTCGCGCGCGTGCAACTCCCGCGCGACCCAGTGATGCTCTCATACAAGGTGGCGGCCCTGTTCGTTGGATCGATGCGCGTCGAGGAGGCGCAGGCGCTCCTGGCCAGCCCGACTGTCGAGCATCGCCTCTACGGCGAGATACTGCTGCTGCGCCGGGAACTGGCCATCCTGCGGCGTATGGGTGAGATGGGCAAGCCGGACGGACAGCGGTCGCCCAATTAACTCCCACTTACAAAGGTCGCCGTGACGGTCGCCGCGGGCATCGTGCTCTGGAACGCGGTCGCCAACGCCACTGGGCGCTTCCTGTGGGCGTGGTTATCCGACCGCATCGGGCGCAAGTACGTCTTCCTAACCCTATACCTTGTGCAGGCCGTGGTCCTGTTCATCATGCCGCAGGCGCACACCTTCGCCTTCCTGGTGGTGCTGTCGATGCTCGTGATTCTGTGCTACGGCGGCGGCTTCGGGACCATGCCGGCCTTCGCGGCCGACTACTTCGGCCCGCGCAACGTGGGCCCGATCTATGGCCTGATGCTCACGGCGTGGGGCGCGGGCGGCATCGTGGGCCCGCTCCTCATCGCCAACATCGTCGACAAGACCAAATCGTACAACAACACGCTGCTCATCTTCGCGGCGATTATGCTGGTGAGCGCGGTCATCCCCTTCATCGTGCGGCCGCCCGTCGCCGCCGAGTCCGCCGAGGTCGCGGGTGTGCGCGGCGGCGTGCGCCCGTCCCTGGCGCAGTAGGGTCCCGCCCCCCGTCCCCTCTCCTCATAGAGGTAGGGGTTTCACGACGGAGGGCGTGGTAGTACGAAGGGTCACGCCCTCCGTACTACCACTCGTGTAGAGGGGTGAGCAGCCGCGCTGCTCACCCCTCTACACAACAAGCCTGCCCTTGTAGGCTACGATTAGGGAGTGGGGTTGGGGGTGAGGGTATCGCGGACCCGCTCGTAGTCCGCCGGGATCATGGCGTAGACGAGTGTGTCGCGCGGTTTGCCCGCGGGGTCGAGCATCTGGTGGCGCAGGCAGCCCTCCAGCGCGTAGCCAAGGCGTCGCGGGACCGCCGCGCTGCGCGTGTTGCGCGCGTCGCAGCGGATCTCCACCCGCCGCGCCTCCAGCCCCTCGAAGGCGAACGTCGTGAGCAGGCGGACGGCCTCGCCCATGTAGCCGCGCCCTTCGGCCGATTGCCGAAGCCAGTAGCCAATCTCGAAGGCGGGGATGCGCCAGCTGCGCACGTGCAGGCCGACGCCGCCCAGGAACAGGCCCGTGTCGCGCGCGAAAATGCCCATTTCCAAGCCCTCGCGCAGCAACCATCGTCCGATCGCGCCTCTGACGTACTCGCGGGTGTCGTCGAGCGAGTCGTGCGTGTCGTACCAGGGCAGCCAGGGCCGTAGGTGCTCGATGGATTCCCGCACCGCCTCGTGTACCGGCGCGGCGTCGCCGTCCATGAACGGGCGCACGACCACGCGCGCGCCCACGAACTGCCCCGGTATGTCGATCAGCATCGGCCTGTCGTGCGCCATCGCTATCTCACCCTCGCCCATCGTCACTGTCTCATAACCTACCGAACAGTAGTGTAGTATAGCGGGCAAGCGCCCAAGTGCCGCCGGGGCTTGACAGGGCGCGCCCGCGGGGGTATGATAGCCTCGATAGGTCACGATATATCGCGACCTATCGAGAAAGAGGTCGCTATGGCTAAGGACAGGTTTGAGGGCCGGGCTCGCCGCGACGCGTCCGCGCGTTGGGGCGTCGAGCCCGGCCTCCTGCGCGGACGCGGGCGCCCGCGACGCAGACGCAGGATTATCAAGGGCAGCATGTTTGGCCCACTAGGACCGCTGGGCGCGTTCGGCCCGCTGGGGCCCTTGGGCCCCTTCGGCCCACTGCGGCGACGCGGGCTGTGGAAGTATGCCGCGGCGGCCGGCGTCGCGCAGGCCGCCGTGCGCGCCGCGGCGCGCCGTTTCGACGACGAAGGTCCCGGACCGGGGGCGTGGGCCGTGCGGGCGTGGGAGCGGGGCCGGCAGGCCTGGCGCCAAGAGCAAGAGGACGACCGTGCGCACGGGCCGTACGGACAGCGCGAATACGAAGAAGAAAGCGTAGGAAAGGAGAAGACGATGCCTCGTTTTGGCCGGGGAGGATTCCCGGGTTTCGACAAGCCCGATGGCCCCGATGGACATGGTCCCAATGGGCACGGCCATGGCCGCGGGAATGGCCGCCGCTTCGACCGCGGCGATGTGAAGTACGTGCTGCTCGACCTGTTGCGCGAGGGGCCTCGCCACGGGTACGACATGATCAAGGAGTTGGAGAAGCGCTCGGGCGGCCTGTATAGCCCCAGCCCTGGCTCGGTCTACCCGACGCTGCAGATGCTGGAGGACCAGGGGCTCGTCACGTCGACGACGGTCGACGGCAAGCGCACCTACCGGCTGACCGACGCGGGCTACGCCTTCATGGAGGACCGTCCGGAGCGCACCGACGACGCGCGCGGCCGCGCCTGGGCCGAGGGCGCGGGGGGCGCGGGGGGCGAGGGTATCCGCGACGAGCTGCGCTCGGCCGGCCGTGAGGCTGGCGATCTGGCGCGCTCGCTGCGCGACGCCGTCCGCTCCTACACCCCCGACAGCCGGCAGGTCAACGAGATCCGCGACGTCCTGGGCGAGACGCGCAAGCGTATCGAGACCATCCTGGCCGAGCGCCGCGAGGCCGCGCGCGACGACGAGACGAGCAACAAGCCCACGACGGTGTAAGCGATTGGCGATTAGCTGTTAGCTGTCCGAGTGCGACTTATGAGGAAACAAGGGCTAATTGCCAACAGCTAATCGCTAATTGCCAGAGGGGGAAGCTACATGCGCTGTTTTGCCTGCCACCAGCCCGTCGGCGCCAACGCACGCTTCTGCAGCGCGTGCGGCGCCTCGCTCCAGGTCGCGACCCCGGTCCAGCACACGCGTCCTGCGCAACTGCCGCCTTCGGCCGTTGAGTTGGGCTATGCCCCGGCCGAGTTGGCCTACGCGCCTCATGCGTTACCGTCCTATGGGCCGCAGGGTCCTGCCCTGCGCATGGCTGCGGACCCCTTCGTGCCCGCCCCGGCGCCGCTCGACGATCCCGGCGCGCCGTTCGGCTATGCCACGTCCGGCGGCATGCCGCTCGGCTACGCCCCGGCTCCGGTCCCTGCGCCGCTCGGCTATGCGTTCGCCCCGGCCCCGGTTCCGGCCCCGCCGCCCACTCCGCTCACTCCGCCCGCCCCGTCGATGGTCAATAACGTCATGGTGACGCAGGCGGCGCCCCCCGCGCCGGCCCCGACCATCGTCGTGGACGCGCGCGGCGGCGCCGGTACCGTGGCCCGCGCCGCGTTCTTCCTGCTCACCGGCGTTATGCTCGGGGCCCTGTGGGTGGTGGCGGCGATGAGCCCCGGCTCCGCCGCGGTGTGGGCGCTGCTCTTCGTCGCGGCCGCGACGGTGGCCGTGCTGCTGCTCGACATCGCGATCCTCAACCGCTATCCCCATCGTCGGTAAGCTCAAGCCCTGCCACGTTGAATAAGTGGATTATGTTACAGTAGTGCGGCACGCGGCGTCCTTGCCGGCTATGTAGGCGGGCGATATCGCTGTGACAAGAGAGGGGGCGTGATGGCAAGCACAGCAATCCGAGCGCAAAGCAGTGTTGCGCGGCCCTTCCCCACGGCGCTGTGGTGGCGCATCGCGCGCGTCTTGACGTTGCTGGTGGTTGGCGGCATGGTGGTGGCGTTGGAGATACAGCCCATTTCCTGGGTGCAGACGCATTTCTTCTCATTGCTATACGCCTACGTCGTGTTCGCTTTATGGCTCGGCAACGCGTGGGAGAGCTTTGGGGCCATCGCATCCAGTTGGGTGGTCGCCGGCGCGCTCGTCCTCACGTACGACCAGCCCCACCTCGTCGTCGGCGATTATTGGGGGTTCGCTGGGCAGGGGGGACCAAGTGGGTACAACACTCGATCTGATGACACCGTCGCCTGGCTCGTCTTCGTAGTGTCTTCCCTCGCCCTTGTTGGCGTGACGGCCAGATTGCGTCGGAAGCAGGCGCGTATGATCGGGGATGTCGCCGCGCCTGTCGCGCCGGCCAACCTGCAGGACCCGGTGTTGATCATCAGGGGCCACGCGCAGATCCTACAGCACGGTACGGGCGTGGTGTTCGACACGCGCGGGTCCCGCGGCGCCGCGACGACGGAGGTGGCCGGCGTGCGCGTGGCGCGGGGCGGCGATGGCGCCGAGTAGGATCGTGCGGCGAGCGCCCGTATCCACTGGGAGCGCCGGCTCCCAGTGGATGCCCGCTCTCCCGGTAGCGGCGCTACTCCTCGCGCTCGTCGGCGCCGTCGGTCCGCGTCCGGCAGCCGGGGCAGTAATAGGGAGGGTCGCGGCGCCCGGCGTGGTGTGGCGCTTCGCCACCGGGGACCGCCCGCTGCTGGCCGCGCCCGTGGCCGGCCGCGACGGCACGCTCTACGCGGCGGCGGGCGACGGCGTGCTCTATGCCGTCGCGCCCGACGGTCGGGTGCGCTGGAGCCTGCACACCAACGTCGTCGCTACCGGCGCCGGGTCGGGCGCGGCGGCGACGCCGGCGGTCGCGGCCGACGGCACGAGCTACTGGGGCTTGCAGGGGGCCGTCGTCGCGGTCGACCGGGTGGGGCGCGTGCGCTGGGTCTTCCTGGCGGGGTCCAGGGGCGCGCCCGTGCTCGCGGGCGGGCGGGCGCTCGTCGTCGGGGGACGGTATCTGTATGCCGTCGCGATCTCCGGCCCGGGCGCGGGCCGCCGTCTATGGCGCGCGGCCATCGGGGCCGGCGGCGCGGCGGAGGGGCCGGCCCCCGCGGTGGGGCCCGACGGCACGGCCTACGTCGCCGCGCCCGACGGCTATCTCTACGCCATCGCGCCGAACGGGCTGCGCCGCTGGGCCTACCGCGCAGGCGCGCCGCTGCTGTTCAGACCCGCCGTCGGCCTGGACGGCGACATCTACCTTTCCCTGTTCGCGGGCGGGCGCGGCGCGCTCGTCGCGCTCACGCCCGGGGGGCGCCCGCGCTGGCGTCTCGCTGTCCCCGTCGGCGGAGACGTCGTGCGCGGCCCCAACGGCACGCTGTACGTGGCCGCCCACCTGCTGCTGGCCATCTCGCCGGGCGGGCGGGCGCTGTGGCGCCGCACGGTCGACGCGGTGGCCCCCGTAACCGTGGCGGGTCCCCTCGTCGTGGCGCCGTCGCTGTCCCCGCCGGCCCTTTTGGCTTTCGGCACGGACGGCGCGCCGCGCTGGCGTCTGTCGCTGCCGGGGGTGGCGATCGGGTCGCCGGCGCGCGGGCTGGCCGGGTGGTTGTACAGCGGGGACTACGCGGGGACGCTGACGGCGCTCGCCCCCGGGGCCACCGGCGGAGGCCGCCTCATCCGGGGCGCCGCGCGGGCGGCCCCCGCGGTCGATCTTGGCGCGCGCAATCCGCCCTATGTCGCGCGCGGCGCCGCCGTTTCCTGGCGGGTCACGCTGGCGCGGACGGTCGAGCGCAGCGCCGATGGCGTCCACTGGCGCGGCGTGCTCTCGCCGGGCCTCTCATCGCCCGACGCACGGACGGGGCGCTATCGCAACGCGCGCTACGCCGACGTCACCTTCCTGGTCGCCGATCCGCACAACCCCTGCGCGCTCTACGTGGGGACGACCGGCGCCCTGGGCGATTACCTGGCGGGCGGGCGCGGCGGCGCGGACGGCGGCCTCTACTATAGCGCCGATGGGGCGACGGGCTGGCGCCGTCTGGCGTCCGGGCTGCCTTTCACCGTCGAGCCCCGTCTGCGCGCGCCGGCGTACGGGGTCGACTCGCTCGCCTTCGACCCGTCGCGGCGGAGCGTGCTCTACGCGCAGACCCCTGCGTCCTACGGCTCGCCCGGCCACGACGCCGGTCTGTACAAGAGCGTCGACGGCGGCGCACGCTGGCGAGAGGCCACGCACGGTCTGCCTTTTGTCATCCAGGGCAACGCCCTGCTCGGCGCCTATCGGGCGTTCCCGCCCTCTCCTCTGTTCGTGGACCCCGCGCGCCCCTCCGTGCTTTTCCTGATTGCGCCGGGCGGTCTCTATCGTAGTTCGGACGCTGCGGGGAGCTGGGCGCGCCTCGCGGCCGTGCGCTACGACGACCCCGCGTCGGTCGCGCTACGCCTGGGCGCGGGCGGTGTGGTGAACGTGTACACCGACCGCGGGCGCTATCGCAGCGACGACTTCGGGGCGCGGTGGAAATAGGCGAAGGGCGGCGCGGCCTGCGACTTTAGTGGCAGTCTTCCTCATCCGGCGGCGCGCGGCCACACGTCCTCGCGGGCAATGGGCAAGGTGAACCAGAAGCGAGCGCCGCGAGGCTCGCTCGCCTCCACGCCGACATGGCCGCCATGCGATTCCACGATGCGCCGCATGATCGCCAGGCCCAGGCCGGCGCCCGGCGCCGTCTCGGCTGTTGTTTCGCTGCGATAGAAGCGGTCGAACACGCGCTGCTGATCGGCGGGGCTCAGGCCAGGGCCGTGGTCCTCCACGTAGACCCGCGCCATCGACCCCTGCGCCTCGCCCCCCACCACGATCTCATCGCCCTTGACCGAGTATTTGTTGGCGTTGGCCAGGAGGTTGACCAGCACCTGCTCGACGCGTCGCTCGTCGGCCCAGAGGAGGGGCAGCGCGCCGAGGTCGGCGCGCACGCGCTGCCCGCGCTCTTCCAGCAAGGGCTGCAGCTTCCACGCCGCTTGCTCGACCACGCTGGCCAGGTCCAGCGCGCGCGGTGACGGTTTGCTCGTCGCTGCTGAAGGTGGAGCGATTGAGGAGGTCGTTCAAATCGGTCAGCAGCGTGCTCGCATTGCGCTGGATCGTGTCGAGGAGGCTCCGGATACGGTCGGGCGGCAGGCGCTCGAAATCGGCGTCGAGGAAATGAGCGGCCATGGAGATGGCGCAAATCGGGGAGCGCAACTCGTGGAACACGTCGCCCATCAAGGCCGTGCGCACCTGCTCCATGTTGCGGTGAGGGGTGAGATCGATGAAGGTCAGCACGGCGCCGGGGCAGCCGTCCGGGCCGGCGCTGGCGCGCCCACCCAGCAGGACATCGACACGGCGCCCCTCCGGGCGCAGCGTCGCCTCGCGGGGTTGCTTGCGGCGCTCGACGCCCTCGACGGCGCGCCACCAGCGGCAGCGCCCGGCGTCCACCGGGCACTGCAGGCCCAGCGCGTCGCAGACATGACGGCCGACGACGTCGGCGGCGTACTGGCCGGTCAGGCGCTCCGCCTCGGCATTGAAGAGGCTGATGCGGCAGTCCGCGTCGATGGCGATCACGGCTGCCCACGTATCCTCCAGGGCCATGACCCCGACGCTCTCGTTCTCCATAGGGCCGACTCCTACCTCAAGCATGCTCATCGGCCTCGGCCTCGGCCATCATGTTACCAGTATCGCCGGACATGCTGAGCACGTAGCCCACACCGGGGAGGGTGCGGATCGGCCGCGGGCCGCCGGGCAGTTGTTGGATCTTCTCGCGCAGGTGGCGCACATGTGTCTTGATGACGTTGACGTCGCTATCGCTATTGTAGCCCCAGATGCGCTCCATGATGCGCTCGGCCGAGAGCACCTGCCCCTCGTGCGCCAGCAGCAATTGCAGGATGCGGCTCTCCGTCGGCGTCAGCCGCACCCGCCCGCCCGGCGCCCCCGGCGACCCCGCCTCGTCCCCGTTTCCCATCACCAACTCATTCGTTTCCGCGTTCAGCGTCGCTCCCGCCACCGCGTACGCCCCACCTGCATCACCCCTGGTTCCGGACCCGATCGTGGGTGAGGACGGCGCAGCCACGCCCGCCGCGGTGCGGCGCAGCACAGCCTTGGCGCGCGTGGCGAGGACCTGCATGCTGAACGGCTTGGCCACGTAGTCGTCGGCGCCGCCCGCGAAGCCGGCCATGACGTCCTCATCCTGAGCGCGCGCTGTAAGCATGATCACGGGTACTTGTGAGAAAGAGCGCAGGGCGGCGAGCACCTTGAAGCCGTTCATGTCGGGGATGTTGACGTCCAGGATCACCAGGTCGACGTGTTCCGCCCGTACCAGACGCAACGCCTCGCGCCCCTTGTCCGTCGTGACGATCTCGAAGCCCTCGCGCGCGAACCCGTAGCGCAGCAGATCGACCAGATAGTGGTCGTCGTCGACACAGAGTATCTTGGGCATATGCGATGTTTTCCCTATAGCTCCGATGATGAGCGCGGCAACATCCCCTACCGCCGTATGGTCGTCTCTCTTATCACGCTCATTGTGGCGGAATCCCCGCGGATATAAGGTAGTATCGTCCAGAATTAGCCGATAATGTATGGGCGCAGGCGCGCGAGTATCAGTCCCTCGCGCAAGGCACGGGGATCTAGGAGGTAGATGGGCTGTACCTGTACCTGTAGCTTACCGTGCGGTGAGACGGGGCGCAAGAGGTCCGAACCGTATCTCGGACTAGCCATGATCGACGCCACCCTTCAGCGGCTCGTCTTCAGGCGTCTGGATCGTCGCGTAAGGCATGCAGCAGCACCCCATCGGCGCCTGGATTTTCGTGGTCGTCGTGGTCGTCGTGGTCGTCGTGGTCGTCGTGGTCGTCGCGCCCGTCGCGCCTGTCGCGGCTATCGACGGGCAGCAGGCGGGCGATCGCGCGCAGGATCTGCGCGCGCGGGCAGGCAACCGGGTACACCGCCATCCCCGTCAGCTGCGAGACGGCATGGATAGCGGCGGCATCGAGCGGGTTGACCATCGCCGGCGTCAGGGTCCCGCCCTCGAAGGCGACCGGGAAGCACAGGTAGCTGCGCGCGACCTGCGGGGAGAGCAGACGCACGGCGGCGGCCGTGGCCACCGCGGCGGGATCGGCGAGATACGGGACGCCGATCTCGCGGGCCAGGGAGGCCATGTCGCGCCCCGCTCGCGGCGAGGTGTGTCGCGTCGCACCGGCGCCTTCCGCGACCACGATCCCGTCGCCGCGCGCCAGGGCCATGCGCAGCGCCTCCTCGGCGCGGCGCTCCAGGCTGGCCTCGTCGGCCAACGCCAGGGATGACGCGACGCCGAGGCTGATGTCGAGGCGCTCGCAGTCGTAGCGCAAGTGCGCGGGCAATTTCTCGTGGAGCATCTCGCGCACGATCGTGCGCGCCACTTGCCGGGCCGCGTCCGGCGCCGTATCCGACAGGAGGATAGCGATGCGATCGCTCTCATATAGGGCGACGATGTCCGACTGTCTCACCACTCGCCCCACCAACTCGCCGACACAGCGCATCAGCACGCCGGCCGTTTGTGCCCCGGCATGCGCGGCGACCTCCCCGTAGCCTCCGACGGCGAGCAGCAGCAACGCGAGCGGCGTGTCCGACCGCCGCGCGCGCGCGCTCTCCTGCCTCATCCTGTGCTGCAGGTGGCGCCGGTTGTACAGGCTTGTGACCGGGTCGATCTCGCCCTCGTCGAGCGCGCGCCGCACCAGCAGATCGCCGTGCAGCACCGTCGCAAGTGCGCGCGCCACCAACTCGGCGCCCTGCAGGTCGTTCTCGGAGAAGGGCTGGCCGTCATGTCGATCGGCGGCGTTGAGCACGCCGGCCGCCTCGTTCTCGACAAGGATGGGCACGGACACGAAGGAGGCGGTGGCATAGCGCTCGGGGTGCGTGGGGAGGGCGGGATACGCGGCGATATCTTGCACGAGCAGGGGGACGCGCGCGCGGGCAACCAGCCCCAAGATGGTCGCCTCGGTCGGCGCCGCGCCCACACCCTCCTCGCTGGTCAAGCCCGTCCTCTTGCACAGGAGCAGCGACGTATCGCCCGCCCCGCCCGTCGGGCGCAGGTACAGCGAGCAGCGACGCGCCTGCAACGTGCGCGCCGTGAGGGCGAAGAGCGCGTCTAGCGCCGCGTCTAGTGGGGTAGGTAGTGGTGTAGGAACGTTGGGGACCATCGTCGGCGCCGCCGCGAGGGCATCGATCACGTGTCCTCCAAGGTAGGGGCTGATTCGTTGTTGTACATAGTAGGCTACAGGCAGCATTTGTGCCGTCGCGCCCCGCGACCTTATCGCGATCGCGCACGCGCCTATACGACCACCATACCTAAACTATACCGCGCGCGGGTTAAGATCGGGTTAAGATGGCGGTTAAGAAGCGGTTAAGATTGGGGGCAAAATCACGTTCGCGGTTAAGGCGCGTTAAGATGGGGGCGGCGACGCCCTTTCAGGAGGTAAACCGGCTTTCAGGAGGTAAACCGGTCGATGGCCGATGGCTGGTACAATAATGGCTATGCAGAGTCTTTATCTAGACGTACTACAGGAACGCGTCCTCGTCTACGATGGCGCGATGGGCACATCGGTGCAGGAGCGGGAGCTCACCGCCGCCGATTTCGGGGGCAAGGAGGGATGCAACGAGTATCTCGCCCTCACCCGGCCCGACGTGATCGAGGAAATCCACGCCTCCTTCATGGAGGCCGGCTGCGACGTGCTCGAGACCGACACTTTCGGCGGCTCGCGCCCCAAGCTCGAGGAGTATGGCCTCGGTGAGCGCACGCGGGAGCAGAACATGGCGGCGGCGCGCCTCGCCCGGCGCGTGGCTGACCGCCACGCCACCCCCGCGCGCCCGCGCTTCGTGGCCGGCTCGCTCGGTCCCACCGGCTTCCTGCCCTCCTCCGACGACCCCTCGCTCGGCAATGTGACCTTCGAGGAACTCGTCGTTGTCTTCCGCGAGCAGGCCGGCGCGCTCATCGCCGGGGACGTCGATGTGCTCCTGATCGAGACGGCGCAGGATATCCTGGAGGTCAAGGCAGCCATCTTCGGCTGCCGCGCCGCGATGGAGGACGAGGGGCGGCGCGTCCCGATCCAGGCGCAGGTCACGCTCGACACCTCCGGGCGCATGCTGCTGGGCACCGATGTCGACGCCGCCATGGTCACGCTCGAGGCGCTCGGCGTCGACGTGATCGGCCTTAACTGCTCGACCGGACCTGAGTACATGCGCGAGCCTGTGCGCGCCCTGACCGAGCGCTGCCCACTGCCGATTTCGGTTATCCCCAACGCCGGCCTGCCGCGCAACGAGGGTGGCCGCGCCGTCTACCCGCTCGAGCCCGGCCCGATGGCCGCGCAGCTTGCCTCTTTCGTTGAGGATTTTGGTGTCAACGCGGTGGGTGGCTGCTGCGGCACGACCCCCGAGCACATCGCGCGCATCGTGGAACTCTGCGGCAATCGCGTCCCCAAACGACGACAGGTCGAGCGCGTGGCGCGCCTCTCCAGCGCGATCCGCGCCACGGCGCAGCAGCAGGAGCCGGCGCCGACGCTCGTGGGCGAGCGCGTCAATACGCTGGGCAGCCGCAAGATGAAGCGCCTCTTGCTGGCCGACGACTACGACAGCGCCATGACTGTCGCGCGCGATCAGGTCGACGGCGGCGCGCACGTGCTCGATGTCTGCGTGGCCATGACCGAGCGCCCCGACGAGAAGGAGCAGATGCGCACCCTCGTCAAGAAGCTGGCCCAGACCGTGGAGACGCCGCTGGTGATCGACACCACCGAGGCCGACGTCGCGCGCAACGCCCTCGCCGCCTATCCCGGCCGCGCCCTCATCAACTCGGTCAATATGGAGAACGGGCGCGCCAAGCTCGACGCCGTGCTGCCGCTCGCGCGCGACCACGGCGCCGCTGTTGTGTGCATGACCATCGACGAGCGCGGCATGGCCAAGTCGGTCGCGCGCAAGGCCGAGATCGCGCGACGCATCCACGAGATCGCCTGTGGGGAGTATGGGCTGCCCGCCGACGCGCTCGTCTTCGACACGCAGACCTTCCCGCTCGGCACGGGGCAAGAAGACCTGCTCGACTCGGCCGTGCAGACCATCGAGGGCATCCGCGCCATCGAGCGGGAACTGCCCGGCGTGCAGAGCATCCTGGGCATCAGCAATATCTCGTTCGGCCTGGCCAAACACTCGCGCGCCGTACTCAACTCGGTCTTCTTGTACCACGCCGTCGAGGCCGGGCTGGACATGGCCATCGTGCACCCCAGCGAGGTTATCCCCTACATGGAGATTCCCGGCGAGCAGCGCGAACTGACCGAGGACCTCGTCTTCAACCGCCGGCCGGACGCGCTGGCCCGCTTCGTCGACTACTACGAGCGGCACGGACCCGTGGAGAAGGCCGAGGAGGCCGAGGACCCCATGGAGGGCATGACGGCCGAGGGGCGCATCCACTATCGTATCCTGCATCGCAAGAAGGACGGCGTCGAGAAGGACATCGACGAGGCCCTGACCCGCAAGACGGCGGTCGAGGTGCTCAACGACGTGCTGCTGCCCGCCATGAAGGACGTGGGCGACCGCTTCGGCGCGGGCGAGTTGATCCTGCCGTTCGTGCTGCAGTCGGCCGAGACCATGAAGCGATCCGTCGCGCACCTGGAGCAGTTCCTGGAGCGTAAGGAGGGCTATACCAAGGGCAAGGTCGTGCTGGCCACCGTGTACGGTGACGTGCACGACATCGGCAAGAACCTCGTCAACACGATCCTCTCCAACAACGGCTACACCGTCTACGACCTCGGCAAGCAGGTGCCCCTGACGACAATAATAGACAAGGCGATCGAGGTCGAGGCCGACGCCATCGGGCTCTCGGCCCTGCTCGTTTCCACGTCGAAACAGATGCCCCTGTGCGTGCAGGAGCTCGACAAGCGCGGGCTGCCCTTCCCAGTCGTGGTGGGCGGCGCCGCGATCAATAAGGCCTATGTCAATCGCATCCTCTTCACCGATGAGGCGCAGGAGCGCGCCTATAAGCCGGGCGTTTTCTACGCCAAGGACGCCTTCGAAGGGCTGGACCTTATGGACACCCTGATGTCCGAGCGGCGGTCCGAGCTCGTGCAGCGCACGATGCGCGAGGCCGTGGCCGCACTGGGCCGCGCCCGCCCCGCCCCGGCAATCCCGGGGACGGGCGTCCCCGCCACCTCGGACGTGGACCGCGACGCGCCGATCCCGACGCCGCCCTTCTGGGGCGCGCGCGTCCTGGAAGGGATCGACCTGGAGAAGATTTTCCGCTTCCTGGCCTTGCGCTCGCTGTTCCGCCTACAGTGGGGGGCCAAGAGCGTCAAGGGCGACGATTGGGTGCGCCTCTTGCAAGACGACTTCATGCCGCGCCTGCGCGCGATGCAGCGCGACGCCATCGCGCGGGGCTGGCTGCAGCCGCGGGCCGTCTATGGCTACTATCCGGCCGCGGCCGAAGGCGACGACGTGCTCGTCTACGACCCCGCCGAGCCCGGACGCGTGCTGCAGCGCTTCTCCTTCCCGCGCCAGCCGGCCGAGGAGCGCCTGTGCATCGCGGACTACTTCGCGCCCGTCGAGTCGGGCCGGCGCGACGTTGTGGCCTTCCAGGCCGTCACGATGGGCCAGCGCGCCACGGAGTTGGTGGACGAGCTGCAGGCGGCGGGGGACTACTCCGACGCCTACTACACGCACGGGCTCGGTGTGGAGTCGGCCGAGGCCCTGGCCGAGTACATGCACCGTCACATCAACCGGGAGCTGCGTCTCCCGCGCACGCGCGGCAAGCGCTACAGCTGGGGCTACCCGGCCTGCCCCGACCTGGAGGAGCACGTCAAGGTCTTCGCGCTGCTGCCCCAGGCGCGCGAGATCGGGCTGCGCCTGACCGAGGCCTATCAACTGGTCCCTGAGCAATCGACAGTGGCCATCATCGCTCACCATCCGCAGGCCAAGTACTTCGCCGCCCGCACCGCCCCGCGCTCGACGGTATCCATGTCGTGAAAGCCGTCCACGGGGATGCCCGCCCTTTTGCCGGCCCCCGACCGGCAAGCTTTTGCAAACAAGACGAACACTGTAGCGCGTGTTCGTCGTAGGGGTGTGTCGACAGACGCTCGGGGCGGTCGTGGCCGCCGTGCGTGGCGTGGCCGCGACCGCCGGCAGGTGGGGATCAGACATGAGCAAGACGAGAGAAGACTCCGGTGTGCGCGGCGGCGCCCACACGTTTACGGCGGGACGGGGTAGCGATACACCCGCTCGAGATACACCCGTTCGAGGGGCCCCGCGACCACGCGCAGGCGCCGCCGCGCGGCCGAATAGCCGCGCGCGGGGCGTCCTGCGTCGCGTCGTCCAGCGCATCGCCGTGCTCGTCGCCCTGCTGATCCTCTTCTACGCCACCTCGTTGCACGGCGTCAGCGCGCGCACGTTTGTGCTGGCCGGCCTGCTCGTGCTGTCCCTGTACTGGATCTTCAAAGGGTGGTTGTAGGGCAAATCGCTCCGGGCAATTAACCGATCGAAAGCGTCCTTCCCAGCATAATCGAAAGCGTCCTTCCCAACATAATGATACGCCGGCGCGAGCAGTACTAGCGTAGCACGATGTTGACCAGCTTGCGCGGCACGTACACGACGTTGGCCGGGCTTTTGCCGTCGAGCAGCTTGGCCACGTTGGGCGAGTCCAGGGCCGCCGCGCGCGCCTCTTCTTCGGCGACGGTCGCCGGGACCTCGATCTTGTCGCGCACCTTGCCGTTGACCTGCACCACCAGCGTGACGGTCTCCTCGGCGGCCACCGTCGCGTCGTAGGGAGGCCAGGGCTGCTGGTGCACGGAGTAGTCCGTCCCGCGTCCGAGTTGGGCCCACAACTCCTCAGCGACGTGCGGCGCGAGGGGGGCCAATAGCAGCGTGAGCGTCCCAACAGCCTCGCCCCAGGCCCGCGCGCCGGCGGGGACCGTCTCGCGCGCCCTGGTCAGTTCGTTGACGAACTCCATCAGGGCGGCGATGGCCGTGTTGAAGGCGAAGCGGTCCAGGCTCTCACCGACCCGCTTGATCGTCTGGTGGGTGGCGCGGCGCAGGGCGGTCGCGTCGGTCGCGCCGCCGCCTGCCGCCCCCTCGGTCGCGTCGCCCGCCTCGCGCGTGACGAGGTTCCAGGCGCGGTTGAGGAAGCGCGCCACGCCTTCGATGCCGCGACTGTTCCAGGGGCCGCCCTGGTCCCACGGGCCGATGAACATGAGGAAGAGGCGCACGGCGTCGGCGCCGTAGCGCGCCACCAAGGCATCCGGGTCGACGACGTTGCCGCGCGACTTGGACATCTTCTCGCCGTCCTCGCCCAGGATCGTGCCCTGGTTGAACAGGCGCAGCATCGGCTCGTCGAATGTAACCAGCCCCATGTCGCGCATCACCTTGGTCCAGAAGCGCGTGTACAGCAGGTGCATCACGGCGTGCTCGGCTCCGCCCGTGTACTGGTCGACCGGGAGCCAGGACGCGCCGATCGTCGCGTCGAAGGGGGCGTCCGCGTCGCGCGGCGAGAGGTAGCGATACTGGTACCAGGACGAGTCGACGAACGTGTCCATGGTGTCGGTGTCGCGTTCGGCCAGGCCGCCGCACACGGGACAAGAGGTGAAGCGCCAGGTGGGGTGCAGCTTGAGCGGGGACTGGCCCGTCGGCACGAACGCGATGTCCTCGGGCAGCGTGACCGGCAGCTGGTCGTCGGGGACCGGCTGCGCGCCGTGCTCGGGGCAGTAGACGATGGGGATCGGCGTGCCCCAGTAGCGCTGCCGCGAGATCAGCCAGTCGCGCAGGCGGTAGGTCACGGCGCCGTCGCCCTTGCCCCGCGCGGCCAGCCACGCTATCGCCGCGCGCACGCTCTGCCCCTCGCCCTTGCCGGCCGGCAGCCCGTCGAGCGGACCCGAGTTGACCATCAAGCCGTCGCCGGGCCACGCCTCGGCCATCGTCGCGCCGTCGAGCGTCTCACCTTCTGGCTGGACGACCACGACGACGGGCAGGTCGTAGGCGCGGGCGAACGCGAAGTCGCGCGCATCGTGCGCGGGCACGGCCATGATCGCGCCGGAGCCGTAGCTCATCAGCACGTAGTCGGCGATCCAGACCGGGATGTGGACCCCGTTGGCGGGGTTGACCGCGTAGCCGCCGGTCCACACGCCCGTCTTGGGCCGCTCCGTGCTCAGGCGCTCGATCTCCGTGGCGCGGCTCGCCTCGAAGCGATACTCTTCGACGGCGGCGCGCCGCTCGTCGCTCGTGACCGTGTCGACCAGCGGGTGCTCGGGGGCGAGCGCCATGAAGGTGGCGCCCCACAGGGTGTCCGGCCGCGTCGTGAACACGGGCAGAGGGTCGCCCCCTTCAGTGTGGAAGGTGACGGTGGCGCCCTCGGAGCGGCCGATCCAGTTGCGCTGCATGGCCGTGATGCGCTCGGGCCAGTCGACGCCGTCGAAGCGCAAGAGGCGCTCGGCGTAGTCGGTGATGCGGAAGAGCCACTGGTCGAGGTCGCGCTTGACCACCGGCGTCTCGCAGCGCTCGCAGACGCGGTCGTCGCCCTTGACCTGCTCGCGCGCCAGGGTGGTCTGGCACGAGGGGCACCAATCGACCGGCGCGAACTGCCGGTAGGCCAGGCCGCGCTTGTAGAACTGGATGAAGAACCACTGGTTCCAACGGTAGTAGGCGGGGTCGCAGGTGACCACCTCCTGGTCCCAGTCGACCATCATGCCCATCGAGCGGAGCTGGCCGCGCATGTGGGCGATGTTGGCGTAGGTCCAGGTCTGAGGATGCGTGCCGTTCTTGATGGCGGCATTCTCGGCGGGGAGGCCGAAGCCGTCGAAGCCCAGGGGGAAGAACACGTCGTGGCCGCGCATGCGCATGTAGCGCGCGTGCGCATCGCTGGGGCACATAGCGTACCAGTGGCCGATGTGCAGGTTCCCGCTGGGGTAGGGCAGCATCGTCAAGGCGTAGTGCTTGGGCCGCTCCGGGTCCGGGTGGGGGTGGAAGCGGTACAGGCCCGTCTCGGTCCAGCGGCGCTGCCACCGTTTCTCTATGGCGGTAGGGTCATAACGGTTGGCCACGGTGTGCTCCTCGGCGCTACCTCAGTTGACGTAAAATCACAAGTAGATAG
>JAABVA010000558.1_pt1 | contig 46706 bp, 38 predicted proteins | sample 5560331 | NCBI WGS metagenome assembly JAABVA01 (sample SAMN12812661, study PRJNA571458) | rock metagenome | isolation source: Antarctica rocks | place: Antarctica: Victoria Land, Mt New Zealand sud | collected 2016-01-07 | reverse complement strand
GCCGGCGTGCTGAGCCCGGCGATGAAGGCGAACATCGGGCTGCGAATTTGCTTGCGCGTCACCGACGACGCCGATTCGGTGGATGTCATCGACACGCCGGCCGCGGCGCGGCTCAGCGGCGAGGTGGCCGGTCGAGCGTGGGTGCGGTACGAGCGTTCCCGGATCACCCTCGTCCAGGTCGCCAGGGTCTCCGGAGCAGCACGCAGGGGTCCGCTGGTCCGATTGCGCGGGTCCGCCGCCGGCGATCACGGCGATTCTCGGAAGGCCACCCCTGGTGTCGGCACGAGATCCGCACTTGGAACGACCAGATCCGATCTTGGAACGACGAGACCGGATCTTGGGACGAGATCGGAATTGGACGAGATTGTGGAGGCGGTCACGGCCGCTGCGGCCGGTATGCCACGGCCGGCACCTCCCTGGTTGCCCGCCCTCCCGCACCTCGTACCGCCGACCGGCGATCAAGCCGGCCGGCGGGATGTGATCGGCATCTTGGATCGCCCCGCCGAACAGCTGCAACCGCTGTTGCGCATTCCGGCAGCATCGGTGCTGGTGCTGGGGCCGCCGGCGTCCGGCCGCAGCTGCGCACTGCGCAGATTCGGGTGGATGGCGGCTGCTGATGGAGCGCAGGTCCTGGTCATCGACCCGGGACGCGGGCTCGCGGACCTGTCGAGCTGGCCCGGTGTGCGCAGTCATCTCGACGGGCAGGATCCGGTCCTGGTCCAACGCCTGGTGCACCGACTCCAGGCCGAACTCCGGACTCGGAACGGGATGCCCGGTCCTCCTGTCCTGCTGCTCGTGGACGGTTGGGATCTCGTCAGTGGCCCGCTCGACGCCCTGGACTACGGCGCCACGTCGGCCGCCATCACCGACCTTGCCGGCCGTGGACCGAGCGCCGGCATCCGGGTCGTGCTCAGCGGCGATCTGCGTCTGGCGCATCACCGGATCGCCGGCGCGTTCGGCAGCGTGCTGCGCTTCGGCGTCGACGACCGCGGCGACGTGATGTCCGGGCCGCCGGGCCGAGGCCGCTGCGGTCCGGACGAGATGCAGGTCGTCCACTGCCCGGCCGGCATTTCGGCGCCGGCGACCGAGCCGATTCCCCAGCGCGGGATCACCGTCCGACCGTTGCCTGTATTCGCACAATTCCTCGATCTGCCTGCCGCCGCCCCGGAAGCGGTACCGATCGGATTCGGTGGGGACGATGCCGGCGCTCGAACCGTTGACCTGACGGGCGCGGGCGGCCTTCTGGTCGCTGGTCCTCGACGCAGTGGCGTCACGACAGCGCTCGGCGTCCTTGCGACGGCGGCCGCGGCGGCCGGAATTCCGGTACTGCGAGCAGGTTCCCGCCCGAGTGCACCTCCGCCGTCACCGTTCTGCGTGACGGGCGTCGGACCGCCGCACCCGGGTGTCGGATGTCGAGACGTCGATATTCGCGACGGGTTCGACGCACTGCGGAGGTTGCTCGTCGATCACCAGGGCCCGCTCCTGCTGGTTGCGGACGAGGTCGACAGTTGGCCGTCGGAGGGCGAAGCACTCCTGGCGAGATTCGTCACGGTGGCCGGGGTCGCTCAGAATCTCGCAGTGGGTGCGCGCCTCGATCGTGCGGTGCGATGTTCCCGCGGACCTATCGCGGAGCTCGCCGCGCTGCGAACGGGCCTCCTGCTGCACGCTGATTCCACCGACGGCAGCCTTTTGGACGCGGTACTTCCGCGCCGACGAGGGTCGCTACCGGCCGGACGTGGGCACCTGGTGTCGCGAGGTCAGGCCGTCCCGATTCAAGTGGCAAACCTCTGAGGAGGCGCTGGAGACCGCGCCGCTTCCGGCGTCAGGCACCATGGAGCAAGGAACCGGGGCCGCTCGAGCATGCGAGGAGAACCAGCAGGAGCGGACAACTCTGGGCACTGCGCACCGGGTTGAACCGGCGCGGAGCCCGAACCGGTGCATCCACGGGTCGGGCAATCTCTTCCAGGGCTGACGGGCAACCGGAGCGGGTAGCAGCGCGTCCATTGGCCGGCCTTGTGTTCCCGGTCGGCTGGGCTCAGTCGGACGGGCTGGGCTCGGTCGGACGGGCTCGGTCGACCGGGCTCGGCAAGGCCACGAACGACATCGAACTTCTTGACACTCGAACAGGTAGGAATTGATGGTTCACCAACATGGGGTTGTCCGCTCGACTCGGCTAGTCGCGTTGCTGGCAGGACTGGGGCTCGTGGCCGTCGCCTGCTCCTCCGGAGGTCCAGCCGCTTCGCAGACCGTGGTGGTGAATTCAACGGTCGCGGCCAGCGGAAACACCGCCTCCGTCACAGTCGCCGGAAGCGCCGGCGGGTCCACAACTGCGCCCGCCTCCTCCGACCCCGCCGCATCCGGCGCCCCAACTTCGGGCGCCCAGGCATCCGGCACCCAGGCATCCGGCGTTCCGGCATCGAGCCCCCCCGCCTCCGGACCCGCTACCTCCGGACCCGCTACCTCCGGACCCGCTACCTCCGGACCCGCTACCTCCAGGCCTGCTACCTCCGGGCCCGCGACCTCCGGAGCTGCGGCCTCATCGTCGCCTGCCGCTGGCGTCAACGCTCTGCCGGTCGCCAAGGTCAGCGCCAGCCCGGCGTTCGGGAGCAAGACGGTCGGCGTCGCTGACCCACTCAAGATCTCGGTGCAACAGGGCCGGATCACCGACGTGAAGGTGACGACCTCCACCGGGCACGAGCTCAAAGGTGCAGTGTCGGCCGATGGCACTAGCTGGTCGCTCGGTGAAGTTCTGGGGTACGGCAAGACGTACACGGCATCCGGTACCGCCACCGGCACCGATGGCAAGGCAGTCCCGATCGCGGGCAGCTTCTCGACCGTGGTGCCGACGAGCAAGGTGCGCACCACGATCAGCCCCAGTGACGGTGACGTGGTCGGTGTCGCGACTCCGGTGATCGTCGCCTTCGCTGTGAATCCGGCCGACCGAGCAGCCATTGCGAAGGCCGTCTCCATTCGGACGACGCCGAAGGTCACCGGTGCGTGGGTATGGATCCAGCACGACGACAAGCGGTGGGCGCTGGACTTCCGGCCGGCCGTTTACTGGCCGGCGAACACGAAGGTCCACGTCGAGGCGAAGGTCTATGGTCTGAAATTCGCGGCCGGCGCCTACGGGTCCAGTGATGTGACCAGCGATTTCACCATCGGACGCAATCAGGTGGTCAAGGCCGATGTGAACTCGCATTTCCTGCAGGTCTTCCGCGACGGCCATCAGGTCGCCTCCTACCCGGCCTCGTACGGCAAGGGCGATACCCCGGACAAGATCACCCGGTCGGGGGTCCATGTCGTCAACGACCTCTTCCCGACCAAGTTGATGAGCAACCCGAAGTACGGATACGTCAACGTCCTGGAACACTGGGCCGTGCGGATCAGCGACAACGGTGAGTTCATCCACGCAAATCCGAAGACCGTGGGGGACCAGGGCAACACCAATGTCTCCCACGGCTGCGTGAACCTCTCGCTGAAAGACGCCGAGGCGTACTTCAAGTCCGCCATGCGGGGTGATCCCGTCGAGGTGACCGGCACCACGATCAAACTGCAGCCTTCCGATGGCGACATCTTCGACTGGACCTACCCATGGCAGCAGTGGAAGAACCGGGCCGTGAAGACCTACTGAGAGCCCACGGAGGGTCCTCCCTGAGAGCACACGGAGGACCTTCACGGATCTTGAACTCGTGCCTGGGCTACGACTTCATTCGCTCAGTCGGTCGGTGTGACAGCAGCGGAGTCCGACAACTGCGCGAGCTCCGGGCGCTTGGGTGGGCGGTGGTCGCCCGACGATGTCCCGGTCAATCTCCGGCGCACCCAGGGGCCGACGAACTCCCGGTAGAAGTCGACCTGATTGCGAGTCGTCCGAGCTGGCTGCAGCTCCGATCCCAGCGAAGTGGTCCAGTGTGCCGGACGATCGATCTGGAGAGCATCGAGAACCCGGCCGGCCACCTGCTGATGGCCGGCTGGGTTCAGATGGAGTCTGTCCGGCGCCCAATAGCCAGGGCGGCGAAGTTCGGCGATGGGCCACAGGTCGATCAACAACGCTCCGCGCTTGACCGCGATCTTCCGGACGCCGGCAGCCAGTCTGTCCCCACCCGCTCGGATTCGCGCGCCGAGCGGGAGCCCGTCGCACGGATCCGCTCCGGTGAAGATCACCACTGTGGCTCCGGTATCGGTCAGCCGCGCCACGCCGAGGTCGAGCAATAGAAGCAGGGTCGGGAAATCCATTCGGGGCCGCAGCATGTCGTTACCGCCACCGGCGAAGGTAATCAGGTCCGGCCTCAGGGCCACGGCCGCATCAAGTTGTTCCTCGATGATGGCGCCGAGCAGCTTCCCCCGGATCGCCAGGTTGGCGTATCCGGTTCGCTCCCCCGCCGGGTCCTGGCCCAACCACCGCTGCGACAGCACGCCGGCCACGAGGTCTGCCCAGCCCCGGACGGATCCGTCCGGCAGATCATCTCCGACGCCTTCCGTGAAGCTGTCGCCCAGAGCGACGTACCGACGAGGTGTGCTGAACATTACGGAGGTCACGCCGACGAATGTTACCCATCGGTAACTTGACCGATCGCGGCTGAATACCCGACTCATGGCGAATGTCACAGAATGCGTCCGTGTCGCTTTGGATGACAGATCCACATTCCGACGTTAGGCTGACTGTCAAGGTAGTTGACACATCACAAAACCGGAGGACCTCATGACTACGCCCACCACCACGCTCACCGGAACCTGGACCGGAGACGCCGTCCACTCGGACGTCAGCTTCAAGGTTCGTCACATGGCCGTCGGCAAGGCCAAGGGCACCTTTGCTCTGGAATCCGCCACCCTGGTCGTTCCCGAGACCGGACTGGAAGGCGCCACTGTCACAGCTGTGATCGACGCAGGGAGCGTCGACACCAAGCAGGAGCAGCGCAACGAGCACGTGAAGTCCCCTGACTTCCTGCACGTCGCCGAGCATCCCACCTTCACCTTCGTCTCGACCGGGGTTCGGGACTTCGACGGCGACGAGTTCGTCCTCCTCGGCGACCTGACGATCCGCGGCATCAGCAAGCCCGTCGAGCTCAAGACGGAGTTCCTGGGTGCGACCACCGACGCGTTCGGAGCGGAGCGGGCAGGCTTCTCAGCCACCACGTTCATCAGTCGCAAAGAGTTCGACGTGTCCTTCAACGCAGCCTTCGGCGCCGGTAACTCCGTGGTGAGCGACAAGGTCGAGATCGCCCTCGAGTTGGAATTCACCAAGAACGTCTGATTCGGCGAACACGGCACCAGGCAGCCAGCCGGCTTTGACACCCTGAGCCCCGCGCACTTCGATCCTCGGATCGAGCGCGGGGCTCCGTGCGTCTTGCCGGCGGTCAGGGCGCGCTGTCGAGATCCTCGATGAAGTACGCAATCTCGCCCGGTGCGTACCAGGCCAGGTCGATGTCGTCGGCAGAGCCGACCGCGAATTCGGCGTCATCGTCCCCGAGGTCTGCCTGATCGACGATCGCGGCAGCGGCCTGCACGATATCCGCGGCATCGGCGCCGTCGAGATGGAACGAGACCACCTGCTTCCACGGCACCGAGCCGGAGATGATGGCCGCGGCCCGATCAAGCTGCGGAGCGGCCGTAGCACCGGCCACATCTGCGGCGATGACGACGCGCAACATCGGCTCATCCGGACCGGCTGCCGCCAGCAGCCGCAGGCACGCCCTGGCCGCGTCGGACAGTGCCAGGTACTCCAGGTCTTCCTCCAACGCGTCGGGATACTCCTGCCGAAGGTCGTCGGTGACGGCGAACACGATTCCTCCGCGCGGGGTGATCTCACGATCGGCCACCACCTGTCGCAATGTCGACATCGTCGCCGGGACGTAGATCCTCATCGATCCGCTCCGGATCCGCGAGAGCCGGACGGTCTTGGTGTGGTTGTTGGGCGCTCCGCCTGCCCGATGGCGGTGCTGCGCCGAGCCGGGCGGCGTGTGGGCCGCTGCTGCTCGACCGGCTCCTGGTTCACCGCCGCGACCACCTCCTCGGCTGCGGCGATTCCGGCCGCCTCATCCCCGGCGGCCACCGCGACCACTTCCTCCACCGCAGCCACCTCGCCTACCGCGACCACCTCATCCACCGCAGCCACCTCGCCTACCGCGACCACCGCAGCCGCCTCACCTACCGCAACCTCCACCGCAGCCACCGCGATCACCTCGCCGATTTCGTCCGCGGCCGAACCATCAACGACCTCTGTGCTCGACAGGGCTGACACTGCCTGGGCGGAGCCCGGCAGCAGTTCTTCGATTGCCTCACCGATGTGGAGTGCGAACTCCCCGAGGTCGGGAATCGCGTCCCGATCGGCGGTCAGGCCGAAAAAGACGGCTCCGTTGTAGGACGTGCACGCCACCGCGAGCGCCTGCCCGGCGGCCAACGGCGCCACCGGATACATCGCCTCCACCGGCGAACCGCCGGCGTACAGGCGGACCTGCGGGCCGGGCACATTCGTGATCAGGACGTTATACATCCGGCCCGACAATTGCCCCGCAACCCGAGCACCAAGGGCATGCAGCGTCGGCGGCGCGAACCGGCCCAACGCAAGCAGGGCATCTGCGCCGACCTGCCGACCGGAATCCGAATGCGCTCCCATCGCGAACGACACCTGATGCAGACGCATCACGGGGTTCGACTCGGCGACGGGGAGATCGACGAGGTACGACACGACCGGGGAGGATGCCGGCCCCTCCGGTCGACCGTTCGCCGCAGGCGCCAGGACCGACATCGGTACCAGTGCCCGCAGGGTGGTCGTGGCGGTGACGGCCTCGCCACGCGCAAGCAGCCAGGTGCGCAGCGCCGCGGTGATCAAGGTCAGGATGACGTCGTTGACCGACGCCGAATGCGCGGAACGGATTATTTTCACATCGGCCAGATCGAGGCGGAAGGTCGCGAACCGCCGCTGCCCACTCATGGTCATGTTGAGCACGGACCGTGGCGCCGGCTTGATCGTGCGCCGCAGGATCTCCACCACTTCCGCTCCGACGTGCCCCATTTTCGCCACGGTCGAACCGATGTCCGCCGCGGCCAGCCTCACCACGTCCAGCAGATCTGACGGTCGGCTGGTGATGTCGGCGATCGCGTCGACGATCAGATCGACGTCGCTGGGCGCCGGCTGCGCAATCCACGGTTGCTCCGGCAGGGTCCGTGGGCGCTCGGAGAGATCCAGGATCGCCGCTGCGACGTCAACCGCCCCGATCCGGTCGACCATCGCATGATGCGTCTTGTTGATCAACGCAATGCGGCCATTCTGCAGGCCCTCGATAACGTACAGCTCCCACAGCGGCCGGGTCCGATCGAGCGGCCGGGAGATCAGCCGGCCGACCATGTCCTCCAGCTGGGCCGCAGTTCCGGGTTCCGGCAGCGCCGACCGTCGAACGTGGTACGTCAGGTCGAAATTCGCGTCGTCCACCCACACCGGCCGCGCCAACCGACCAGGAACGAAACGGACCCGCTGCCGGTAACGAGGCACCAGGGTCAGCCGAGCGGCGATGAGGTCGACCAGGTGCTGGTAGTCGAACGTGCCCGGGGCCGGCTGCAGGACCACCACGCCCCCGACGTGCATCGGTGCGGACTTGTCCTCGGCGTAGAGGAACGCGGCGTCGGTCGCCGAAAGGCGGTCGGTCATGCCTCATGGTGACACAGGCCGAGCTGCCCCAAGCCGAGCTGCGCCGCGCCGCCTCATCCCGAGACGACCGCAGTGCGCGGCGGCGCCGTTCGAACCGGCTGCAGCTCCGATGCCAGCTCGCGCAGCGCCTTTCGCAGCGGCGAACTCGGCGCAACCTCCGACAGCGGTTCGCCCCGCATCCAGGCCTTGTCCATGCTGGGCCGGTCCTCGGGCAACGCCGCGGTCACCGCCGCTCCCGAGAACCGGGACAACGCTGTTCTGGCCTCGTCGATGGACGCGGCCGTGCGCCGTACCCGATTGAGCACGATGCGGGGCCGCACGGCCGGCAGCACTTCTTTCAGCTCGGCCAGACCCCTGGTCAGCCGTTCCATTCCGGACGGATCAGCCGAGCCCACCACCAGCACGACGTCGGCCGCAGTCAGGACGGCCAGCGTTGCGCCGTTGCGCCGCGGAGCGGCGGTGTCGAAGGTGATCTCCTCGTCGGCCTCGAGGCAGAACCCACAGTCCACGAAGGTCATCGAGCCATTGATCTCGCGACGTTCAGCAGCGTCGGAATTGCCGACGGGCGCACCTCCGGCCACCGATCGGCCCTGGTGATGCCGGTCAGCAGACGCAAGTTCGGCGCAATCGCCCAGACCAGCTTCGTCAGCTCGGCCAGGTCCAGCCGGCCGTTGGCGGCATGTCGGCAGGCTCCGGCCAGGCCGGGTGACTCGTCGAGTAGCCCGAACGCGCTCGCCTGCACGCCACCGTAGATGTCGGCGTCGACCAGCAAGGTCGGCACGCCCGTGGCGGCCGACTCCACTGCCAGGTTTCCGGCCACCGCGCTCCGGCCTGGCGAGCCGACCGGGCCCCAGACTGCGATGACGCGGCCACCGGGCGGCGGGTCGGCCGGCGGCGCGGGCTCGGGGGTTCCCGGAATCCGATCAGCGCTCGGCAGGGCGAGTCGGGGGTCGGCGAACCCGACGGGTGCCGAGCCCGGCTGCGTCGGGGTTTCGGAGGTGCGCGCGGTGACCGCGACGCGAGCGGCGGCCAGTAGAGCCGGAGCTCCGACGTCGTCCGCAATCAGATTCAGAATGCCGAGGCGGGTGAGCCGGGCCTTGACCCGCTCGTCCCCGGCCGGGTGGATTCCGAGGATGGCAACACCAGCGGCCGCCAGCCGCTGCACCACTTCGGTGTCCAGCCGGCGCAGACCGGCCGAGAGTACGACCACCGAAGCCTGACCGGTGGTGGCGGCGGCCAGCACGTCGGCGACGTCGACGCAGCGGCGGATCACCGTCATCCCCGACCCGGGTCGGTCGAGCGCAGCCACCAGATCGTTCTCCCAGTTCTGGCCGTTGCCCGCGGTGAGAAGCCCGGGGCTCATCTGTTCCCGCTCCACAACGCGACGAAGGCCTCACCCCTGGGTAACGTCTTGACCAGTTGATCGGCCGACGCCGGGGGGACCAGTACGGCGACCTGGTAACGGTTCGACGTCGCCCCGGACAGTCCGCCAGAGGCCGGCGCGCTCACCGACTGCACCGTGACTTTCGCGGAGATGAGTTCGGTCTTGGTGTCGACGGCCGTGGTGGTACCGCCGATGATCAGGTAGAGGTCGATCAGCGATCCGTGCGTCACGCCGGGCGGCATCCGATCCGGCGAGACACCGATGACGACGATCCGCCCGGCCGCCGTGGGCCGCACGGCCGATACCGGCACCAGGTCACCCGCCCTCACCGGCACCACCAACCCGGACCCGACGATTTTGCCCACGTCGGAAGCAGCCAGGTAGTTGCCGGCGCCGGAACCGAGATTGACATCGACCGGCACCAGGTCGCCCGCGGTCAGGACGGTACCGGTGGCAAGGTCCCTGCCTGCGGCCCAAACCGCAGTGGTGTGTGAGCTGGCACCGATCACCCGCGCTCCTACTACGACGGCCGCTATCACCAGGAGCAACCCCCCGATGATGCGGATGTCGAGCCATCGCGGCCGGGTGGTCCGCCGTGGAACGGCCGCGCCGTCAACCCCGCTTGTCTTCATGAATCCCCCGTGTTGGTTCTTTCCACGACCGATGTCTCACCGATCGGCCCCGACTCCCCTGGGGCAATTGTGGATGGTTGGTCCCTGTTATGCCAACTGTGCCAGACTGAACCGGTTGCCAAAGCAGCTCAAAGCTCCTCGCTGCAGGCTACCGAGCGCAAATTGCTGATTCGATGGCCCGACCGACGAGAAGGACGAGGACGAACTTGCTCACTGAACGCTTTTTCACCGCGGTCACCGTGGCGGACATCAGGTCCAGTTTCGAGGTCTGCAACAGCCCGACGTGCTGATGTTTGTCGTGAACAAGTCGTTGGCGGAGGCTTCCGCCCGAACCCGGAGAGAGGTATGGGTGTGACCGCGGATCGTTTCCTGACCTTGGCGGACGTGGCCGAGATCCTTAACATTTCGACCTCGCAGACCTATGCGTTGGTCCGCAGCGGTGACCTGAAGGGCATCCAGATCGGTGGGCGGAACCAGTGGCGGGTCGAGCGCACCCGACTGGAGGAATACATCGACCAGGCCTACGAGCGAACGGTCGCTTCCTTGTCGGAACTGCCCGCTTCCCTGCCCGCTGACTCCTGACCGTCCACCATCCGGGTTGGTGCCGTACCGATCCAATGCACGTCGCCCTGGTCGGCCCGAGCTGGCCGCAGCCGACGGGCGACTCGCCGTCGGCGCTTTCCCCCAGGTCGTGATGCGTCATGCAAGCAGCCCGAGCCCGATGAGGTGCCGGTGGAATTTCGTCGCCCGATTTAGGGACCTCACTAGCGGCGCTCTTCGCACCGAGGCGGGCACACCAGTCGCACAACGGACCGTGAATGAGGCTTCGCGGATCACCGGCAGGTCGGAGTGCGACGTCCGAACAGCCACGGCACGTTTCGCGCGGAGCCTCGGCGACACTTCTCCACTCCGGACACGCAGCGCCCCACGTTCGAGCAATACCTCGAACCTGCCTACCCGTAGGGACCGGTCAACCAACCGGCTCAGCCCAACGGCAGCGCACTGACCAGCACGACTGAGCCGAGCGGCACCAGCACCACCGACCGCACCGAAGCCGTGCGTCGTGGTTCCCACGGTGCATGCAGTGCCATCTCGAGAAAATCCGCTCCGACTCGATCAACGGTGCCGGTGACTTCGGTGTGCAGGCTGGTCGGCTCGCCCACTCCCCCGGCCACGACCAGGGCGATCGGAGACCCGAGCCAGCCCGCGCATGGCATGACGCAGGTTCAATCGCAACTCCACCCCCTTCAGCGCCGGCCCGGTGGCCGCCGACAAGCCCTCGATCATGGTGGTGGGCCGCAAGTGCCACCACCGTCTCCCGTCCTGGAGCCTCGTGTACGAGAACCCAGTCAGGACCGACCTTCTGCAGATTTCCGGTCACGGTCAGCCCCGCCGTCGTCCGGAACCGAATCGGGCGCCCGATGGCCCCGGCGACCCGCTCCACCATCGAGATCGCTCCGGCGGCTACGCGTTGCCGATCAGCCAGCTCGGCCATCATCTCGGCGTCGGCGAGGTCGTCGAATCGTGCTTCCAAATCGTCGAAGAGCTGCTCCCATCGCATCGATCAACCGTCGTCGATGCAACGCCATTCGTCAAGGACGGCGCGGATCGGCTTGACTTAGCTCATTTGATGCTGTTTGACTGCGTTACATGCGCTTTAACCGAGATCGTCAGCCTTTGTGGGTGACTGATCAGGAGATGACGTCAATAACGGTCGATGACAGCTCCGTCAGCCGGGCCTGGTGGCAGCTCTTGAGCTCGATCGCCGCGCTGGCCGCGCTCGCAATGCTGCTACCAATGCCATGGGCGGCGATCGGCGCAGTGACCGGCTCTGCCAAGGCGGGTTCGGACGTCGGTGCGGTCGGGCAGACGGCGATGTTGGCAATCGCCTCGACGGCAGTATGGATCCTGTTGGTGTGGTCGGCGACTGTTGCCTTCTGCGTCGGTATCGGGCGGCTCCCGGGCACTGCAGGCGCTGTCGGCCGGCTGATTCTGGCCCGGATCGCACCCGCTTTCGCGCGCAGGCTCGTACTCACTGTCGTCGGCGCAGCCATGGTGACCGGAGTGGCCGGGTACGGAACAGCGGCAGCCGCGACCACCACTTCCGGCTCCTCGCATCAGGCAGACGCGCACCAGGGGAACGCGAGCGGTCAACAGCTCGTCGGATCGGCTGACCCTGCCCGGAGTTGGATCGCCGTCGAGGGGTCGACGGTCCAACTCGGAGCAGGCTCGGCACAGCCCCGGTCCGGCGCCGTGCCGGATCTCGGCTCGGTGAACCTCGACTGGCCGGACGGCCGGGCCGCGAATCAGCTCGGCGGAATGCCGGGCCCCCCGAGCCCTCCGACGCCAGCGCCGACCGCTCGCACCCGACCCGCCGCTCGCACCCACCCCGCCGCTCGCAGCGACCCGGCGGGGGACCGGGCGGAAAAACAGCCAGCGCCGGCGGTGAATGTCGATTGGCCGTCCGGCACCGGGGTTCGCGGCGGCGAGGTCGTGGTGCTGCGCGGCGACTCCCTGTGGTCGATCGCGGCGCGGCAGCTGCCCGGCGAAGCCACTGACGCAGAGATCGATCGAACCTGGCATCAGTGGTACTCGGCGAACGCCGCCGTTCTCGGCAGCGATCCAAACCTCATCTTCCCCGGGCAGATTCTGCTGCCCCCGACCCAACGAACGGATGACCGACCATGAGCTCAGCACTGTTGTCCACCGACCGTTCGACCGCACCGGCGACGTCCACCGTTCCCGCGAAGGTGGCCGACGATCGCCCGTATCTCGCCGCGGTACCGGACTGCGAACCACCGTTCGACGACGAACGGTCTGCTGCGAGCAGGCTGCAGCAGCTGCGGCTGGCCGGACAGTCGCGGGCCGGCGCCACTGCCGCCAGAACGCTCGAGGATCCGCTGGTTCGGCCCCGGCCAGGGCAGCGCACCATCGGACTGGTTCGAGTGCCGGACACGATTGCGGATTCGCGGGTACCGGGCTGGTCGCAGGAGGTCGACATCGGCGTACGCCGCACGACGACTGCGGAACTACCACCCGCGACCCGATCCGGTCCGGTACTCGCCCGGGCCCTGGTCGAAGTGCTCTGCGGGCAGCGACCGTTGTCGCAACTGCGAGTGCACTGCGCGCCGGAGGTGTTCGCCGGACTGCAGAGCAGACCCTTGGCCCGCGGCGCCCTTGGCCACCTGCTCAACGTTCGGGTCTGCGAACCGGCCGACGGTGTCGCGGAGATCAGCGTCGCATTCCGCCGCGGAGAACGAGTACGAGCCATCGCCTTCCGGATTCAGGGCGTCGACGGCCGATGGCGCGTCACCGCTCTGCAAACGGGCTGAACGATCAGGGCGCCCCCGGACGGCCGTGGCACACCTTGTACTTCTTGCCCGAGCCGCAGAAGCACGGCGCGTTTCTCGACGGTGCGTTGCCACTCCCGCTCGAGGTCTCAGTCGACGTCGGCTCCGCCGAGACCCCAGAGACCGCTGAAACCACTGAGATCTCCGAAATTTCGGTGCCACCGTCCTCGCTCGGGCCGGAATAGCTCAGCGCAGCGGCCGGGGCAGCGGGTCGGGCGAGGCCCTTGGCCTTCAACGCAGCCGGTGCTCCGTCCGTGTCGTGGACGACCGGGGCCGGTGCTTGCTGGCTGGGCAGCGGCTGGACGGGGCGAATCCTGGTCCGAACCGCCCCGGCCTGCTTGCCGCCTACCGGCTTCGGCGGTGGTAGCGAGCTTCCGCGCCGGCCCGTCGCCGCCGCGCTGTTCTCCGCAATCGGCGGGGAGGGCGCCGGATCAAGATCACCGTCCTCCACCGGGACGCCGCCCTCACCCTCGGCGCTTTCGGCGGGGACCACCTGAACCTGGAGGTTGTAGAGGAATCCGACCGACTCCTCCTTCAAGGAGTCGAGCATCGCGTTGAACATGTCGAAGCCCTCGCGCTGGTACTCGATCAGCGGATCCCGCTGCGCCATCGCTCGCAGGCCGATGCCCTCCTTGAGATAGTCCATCTCGTAGAGGTGCTCGCGCCATTTGCGGTCCAGCACGGAAAGCACCACCCGGCGCTCCAGCTCCCGGGTGATCTCCGGGCTCAACGCTTCCTCGCGATCGGCCCAGGCCCGACGGGCGTCCACGAGCACAGCCTCGCGCAGCGAATTCCGGGTCAGGTCGCCGTGCTCCTGGCTGACGCCGTCCGGAGTGACCGTGACCGGGTAGAGCGTCTTGAGCGCCGCCCACAGCGTGTCGGTATCCCAGTCCTCTGCGTAGCCACCCTGGGACACAGCCCCGTCGATGTACGCAGTGACCACGTCGGTGATCATGTTCTGCACCTGGACGTGAAGGTCCTCGCCGTCCAGAACTCGCTTGCGCTCCTCGTAGATGACCGTCCGCTGCTTGTTCATGACCTCGTCGTACTTGAGGACGTTCTTGCGGATCTCGAAGTTCTGCTGCTCGACCTGGGTCTGCGCGCTCCTGATCGCCTTCGACACGAACTTGTGCTCGATCGGCATGTCGTCGGGCATCCGCAGCCGGGTCATCAGCATCTCCACCGTGCCACCGCCGACCCGGCGCATCAGATCGTCACCCAGCGAGAGGTAGAACCGGGACTCGCCCGGGTCACCCTGCCGACCGGAACGGCCGCGCAACTGGTTGTCGATGCGCCGCGATTCGTGCCGCTCGGTGCCCAGCACATACAGCCCACCAGCGGCCCGGACCTTCTCCGCTTCGGCCCTGCTCTTCTTCGTAGCGGCCTCCAGCGCGTCGGGCCACGCTGCCTCGTACTCCTCCGGAGTCTCCGCCGGACTCAGGCCGCGCTCCCGCAGATCGAGGTCTGCGGTGAAGTCCACGTTGCCGCCGAGCACGATGTCGGTGCCGCGACCGGCCATGTTGGTGGCCACCGTGACGGCGGCCGCCCGGCCGGCCTGAGCGATGATGGCCGCTTCCCTGGCATGGTTCTTGGCGTTCAGCACCTCGTGCGGCACACCTGCCCGCAGCAGCAGCTTGGACAGCAGCTCCGACTTCTCCACCGACGCGGTGCCGACCAGGACCGGCTGCCCCTTCTCGTGTCGTTCGGCAATGTCAGAGACGACGGCGTCGAACTTGGCGTCCTCCCCCTTGTAGATGAGGTCGCCCTCGTCCAGACGCTGCACCGGCTTGTTGGACGGAATGGGAACGACCCCGAGCTTGTAGGTCGAACTGAGCTCCGCCGCTTCGGTCTGCGCGGTGCCCGTCATGCCGGCCAGCCGCTCGTACAGCCGGAAGTAGTTCTGCAGGGTGATGGTGGCCAGGGTCTGGTTCTCGGCCTTGATCTCGACGCCTTCCTTGGCCTCGATCGCCTGGTGCATGCCCTCGTTGTACCGCCGGCCGTGCAGAACCCGGCCGGTGAACTCGTCGACGATCAGCACCTCGCCGGACACCACGATGTAGTCGCGATCCTTCTTGTACAGCTCTTTTGCCTTCAGCGCGTTGTTCAGAAAGCCGACCAAAGGTGTGTTCACCGACTCGTACAGGTTGTCGATGCCCAGTGCCTGTTCGACCTTGGCCACCCCGTCCTCGGTGACGCCGACGGTGCGCTTGGACTCGTCGACCTCGTAGTCGGCCTCCAGACGAAGCCGCGGCACCAGCCGGGCGAACTCGGAGTACCACTTCGACGACTGGTCGGCCGGCCCCGAGATGATCAGCGGGGTTCTGGCCTCGTCGATCAGGATCGAGTCGACCTCGTCCACCACGGCGAAGAAGTGCCCCCGCTGCACCAGATCATCCTTGGACCAGGCCATGTTGTCGCGCAGGTAGTCGAAGCCGAACTCGTTGTTGGTGCCGTAGGTGATGTCGGCGGCGTACTGCGCCTTACGGATCTCGGGCGTCTGCTGGGACAGGATCACGCCGACCTCGAGCCCGAGGAAGCGGTGGACCCGGCCCATCCACTCGGAATCGCGTTGGGCCAGGTAGTCGTTCGTGGTGACCAGGTGCACCCCACGGCCTTCGAGTGCATTGAGATACACGGGCAGGGTCGACACCAGGGTTTTGCCCTCGCCGGTCTTCATCTCGGCGATGTTGCCGAGATGCAACGCGGCTCCGCCCATCAGCTGGACGTCGAAGTGCCGCTGTCCCAGCGTCCGCTTCGCGGCCTCTCGGACCACTGCAAACGCCTCCGGCAGGATGTCGTCGGTGGTCTCCCCGGCGGCGAGTCGAGCCTTGAACGTATCGGTGAGTTCTCGGAGTTCAGCGTCGGTCAGATCCGTGAAATCGGACTCGATGGCGTTGATGTGGTCGGCGATCGTGCGCAGACGTTTTATCGTCTTGGCCTCGCCGGCACGGAGCAGTCGGGACAGAACCACGTGGTCACCCTCGGTCGATTTTCGCATCATCCGCAGCTGGGAGCCGAATGGGCGCGGCCAGCCAGGGCCAGGAACTCTTGGTGCCCCCGGCATCGCCAATGGTAAGCGCAACCCGACCCGGACGTGGCCGGAAGGGACCGCGGCCCGGAAGGCGACCGACCAGCCTTTCCCGCCGGAGCTGCCGGACGATCGACCAGGCGCAGACGGCTCCCGGCGTCAGACCAGGCGCAGCAGTCCGTAGTCGAAGCCCTTGCGCCGGTAGACCACCGAGCAGAGCCCGCTCTCTGCGTCCTTGAAGAGGTAGAAATCGTGCCCGACGAGCTCCATCTGGAACAGCGCCTGATCCACGGTGATCGGATCCGCGGGGTGATCCTTGATCCGCACCACCTGACCGGGTCCGTCACCGGCGGCGTCGCCCAGGCCATCGTCCTGCCACCGATCGGCGGTCGAGGTGTCCCGCGGACCGCCGGCGGCGCCGTCAACCTGTTCGGGAGCTTCCGGCAGTCCCCCACCGGGACCCGCGACGGCCGAGATCGGAGTCCTGGCGTGCTGCTTGTGGTGCCGGATGTCGGCGGAGCGACGCAGTCGGGCCTCGAGTTTGGCGACCGCGGAGTCGAGCGCGCCGTAGAAGCTGTCAGCACTGGCTTCGGCCCGTACAGCCGGCCCTCTGCTGGCGAGTGTGATCTGAACGCGCTGGCAGGTCTTCGACAGCCGTCGGTTCGTCTCGTGCGACAACTCCACGTCGACTCGGATGATCTTCGAGTCGTATCGTTCGCTACGAGCCAATTTGTCGGCCACGTGCGTCCGGAAGTGCTCCGGCACCTCGACGTTGCGGCCCTTGACGACGATATCCACGTGTTCTCCCGGCGGGTTGCGGCGGCCCGGCGTTCCCGGGCGCGCCCAGCGAATGGTGGTGCCCGAGCGCATTCGGAGCGTTGGCGGCACCGGACTCGCCCGGGTTAAGACGAACCTACCGTTCTGGTGCCGGAGCGCAAGGCACGCAACACCAACGGGCCATCCGGGTCTCGGCTGTCCGTCGCGCACTGTTGATCGAACGGCCATCCCGGTCCGGTAGGGGCATCATCTCCCTCGTTCGGAGCACCAGGGCGCCGCAGTGGCGATGGCCAGTTCCATGTCCACCTCCAGCCCGGCGGTGGCCAGCACCCGGCAGCTGGCAACCATGGTCGCCCCGCTGGTCAGGACGTCGTCCAGCAGCACCACCGACGCTCCGGACGGCGGCGCTCCGGATTTCTGGAACCGGACCCGACCGTTGAGGTTGGCCAGCCGGCCGGCTGCGTCCAGGCCTACCGAGTCGCGCGCCCGGCCCGCCGTGTACAGGCAGGGCGCCACACCCGCCGCAATCCCACGCTCGGCCAGCGCCCGCGCAGCAGCATTCGCCATCCCGATGACCGGATCGCCGCCACGTCGACGAGCCGCACTGCGTCGGCTGGGGGCGGGCACTATCCAGATCTCGGCCGATACCAGAGCGCTGCGTTGCAGACGCAACAGCGCCAGGCCCACCGCCAGGCCTAGGAGCGGCGGCAGGTCGGTCCGACCGTGTTCCTTGCCCGCCAGGATGGCCGCACGCGCCGGGCCCGCGTAGCGAGTGAGAGCCCGAGCCGGTGGAAGCCGGAATCCGGTAGCGGCATCGAGGGTGGACTCCGGTAGCGCCAGGAGCCGCGGGCGGCCCTGCAGCGTGCCGGCGCAGCCCGCACACCAGGGTTCCGGCCCGCCGCATCCTGGACACGGACGCGGCAGCATCAAATCCAGTCCCGTCCGGACAGTGCGGCCGATGGCGGACGCCGCAAGCTTCATCGATCGAGCATCGCCTTCGCACTCGATCGCGGCTATCTGCAGACGAGAGATGTGGACAGCCCGAAGCCGGTGGACAACTCGGACGAGGCCGAAGCTTGTTCAGTCGGGAAAGAACGGGTTCATGCCGGTGGACAGGGCCGGGTCGACGGTCGCCCAGCGACCGGCGCTCAGCGAACCCTGCAGTTCGAGGATGGTGCCGACCCGATCGGCCAGGCCGACCGAAACGTAGATCCGCCCTGGGTAGCTGTCCGGTGCGTCGGCGCCGACTCCGGCCGTTGAACTCGGATCGGAGCCGACCTTGGAAACGGCCATGCCTTGGACGTCGGCCGTCAGATCTTGGCTGGTCACAGCCTTCGCATCGGAGCCGTCGATGGGCATGTCGACGATCGATCGATAGCTCAGCGACGGGTTCTTAGACACGATCAGGATCTGGCTTGCGCTGCGAAAGGCGACCGGTCCCACCGAATCGAGCTCACCGCGCAGCTCTTGCAGGTTGATCAGGGTCAGCGCCTCCGGCGTCTCGGGCGTCGCGGGCGGTGTGGCACGCGTGGTCGCCGTATTGGCCGGTGCGGCGATCGCGCCGACGTACAGTTTCCCGCCGGCAACGATCGCGACCCGAACGCCGTCGGGTGACAAGGTCAGTGCGGTCACCGCGCCCTTGCCGGCCAACTGCGTGACGCCGACCTTCGCGCGGCTGGCCGTGCCGGTGCCCGTCGTACTCGGGCTCGTCAGGCTGGTCGAGATCTGGTAGACCTCGGGATTCTTCGAGGCGCCGTTCTGCACCACCCACACCTCGTCGCCGGAGCGGCTGAAGCTCGGCTGGGTCAACGTCGGGGCTTCCAGCGCCCTCGCGGTGACCTGCAGGTTCAGCGGCTGACCGATCAGCAACGCCTGCCCGGCCTTGCCCCGAACGTTGGAGACAGCGGCCAGGGTGCCGTTCGCGGCGGACATCGCGGCGGACTGCACCTGGGCCGAGCCGGTACCCACCGGACCGTACAGCGGCGTGCGCGTCTGCAGGTCGATGATCGCGCCCCGCGGATCGATCAGGTACGGGTCGGTCGCCACAGACCCGTTGCCCGGTACCCGGTCAGGATTGAAGGATTGCACGGTGGAGAGCGTGTACGTCGGCGTCTTGCGGTCCAGTGGAACTCCGTCGAGGCTGATCGCCACCTGGCTGGGTTCCGGGTAGAGCGTCCAGACGACCTGCGCGACCAGCGCATTCCGGTCCGCAGGTGTCGGCAATTTGACGCCGAGCAGGTCGATCTTCGTGGTCACCCCGTCCGGCGCCAGGGCAACGGTGGTGCGCAGCGAACCACCGGTCAACTCCGACAGCGCGGCTCCCTTCAATACGCCGGCCGGCCCTTGGATCAGCAGGCTGATCAAAGTGGCAACCCGGTTCTCCGGTTTGTTGCTGGCCTTGATCAGATAGCGGCGGTCGGGCACCACGACCGTGCGCGTCGAATCCAGGAAGTAGATGGTGCGGGCGGCGAAAACGTTCCGGAAATCCGAATCGAGGATCAACAGCTCGGCCGGCGGGTCGGTGATGCGCCACTGGCCGCCCTCCTGGACCAGGTGGACGGCGATCCGATAGGTTGCGCCGTTGCCGCTGTGGTACGCCTTGTCGCGATCCAGAGTTCCCCCGGAGGTTCCGCTGATGGTGATGACCGAGGAGTCGGCCGGGCTGGGGTCGACCCGGCCCTGATCGGACAGGATGGCGACGGTCTGGGGCGGCTGCCAACTCTGCTGGGCCTTGGCAGTCAGATACTGCTTGGGCGCCGAATACGCCGAGCCGGCCGTCCCGGCGACCGAGATCCGGGCCGCTGCGGCGATGAAGCCGCGTACCACCGCATCGGGGCGCATGCCGGGAACCGGAGTCGCGGGCGCCTGCTCACTGACCGGGTTCGCCACTTTGGTCACATCGTGCACATCGCCGGATCCCGGGATGCGCGAGCACGCAGTGAGCAGGAACGCGCCGATCAGCAGCACTGCGATCCGGCGGGTGACGGTCATCGGACCGATCTCATCGGGCTCGCTCTCTGCTGCTGACTGCGGCCGGCTGACGCCGCCGGCCCGCGCCGGGGAAACCCTCACTGATTGCCGCCGTCGGTATTGTCCAGTCCCGGCCAGGTCAGGATCCCGCCGGCCGGCAAGGCTCCGGCCAGTCCGTGGTGGCTCCAGTTCCGGGTGTCTGGATCGGCAGCGCCCGGTACCGGTTCGTCGACGTCGTCGCCGCCCATCCGCAACGGTAGCGGCGAGGAGGTGACGAGGGTGTCCAGATGCAAGGGAAGGGTAAGCCGGAAGCGGGCCCCCTGGCCGGGCGCTCCCGACGCCTGCAGCCAGCCGCCGTGCAGCCGGGCGTCCTCGAGTGCGATGGCAAGGCCGAGGCCGGTGCCTCCGGTCTGGCGCTGTCGCGACGGATCCGCCCGCCAGAACCGGTTGAAGACCAGCCCCGCCTCGCCCGGCTTCAGGCCGACCCCGGAGTCGGTGACCGTGACGGCGAGCACCTGTTCATCGCTGGCCAGTTCGACCTCGACGGTGCCGCCCTCGGCGTGATCGATGGCATTGTTCAGCAGGTTCCGAAGGATGCGTTCGATCCGGCGGCCGTCGATTTCGGCGACCACCGGAACGGCGGGTAGCCGCCGAACGAGCAACACGCCGGCGTTGGCGGCCAGGATCTCGGACGCCGCGACGCAATAGGTGATCACCCCGCGGACGTCGACCCGTTCGGCGGTGAGCTCGGCCATTCCGGCGTCGTAGCGGCTGATCTCGAGCAGGTCGGCGAGCAACGTCTCGAACCGATCCAACTCGTTGACCAACAACTCTGTCGAGCGACCCAGGTGTGGCGGCAGCTGGTCGCGGCTGTCGTAGAGCAGGTCGGCTGCCATCCGCACGGTCGTGACCGGTGTTCTCAATTCGTGCGACACATCAGAGGTGAACCGCCGCTGCAGGTTTCCGAACTCCTCCAACTGACGGATCTGAGCGCGGATCGCGTCGGCCATGCCGTTGAACGACCTGGCCAGTGTGGTCAGCTCGTTCGGCCCCTTGACCGGCATCCGTTCGGCCAGGTCGCCCGCGGCCAGCCGCTGGGCAACCGCGGCTGCCCGGCGCACCGGGCGAACCACCTGCAGGGCGACCAGAACCGCGATCAGCGTCAGCGCGAAGGCCAGCCCCGCACCGCCCAGCAAAAGCGTGTTCTGCACCACCGACGCAGTGGTCTGGTCCGAGGTCAAGGGGAATATCAAGAATACCGAAAAGCTGTCCGTGCTGGTCAGAGCAGGCGAGCCGACCACAAGTGCCGGTACGTTGACACCCTCGCGGCGGACCGTTGTGTACTGGTAGGCCAAAATCCCGGAAGCGACCCTGGCGCGAAGGGCCTCCGGAACGTCCGGATACAAGCCCTGCGCCAGCGACGGTGCGGCATCCGGCACGATGACCGGGTCGAAGGCCCCGGTATTGCTGCTGCCCGTGGCGTTCGAGTCGTTGGCAAGAGCCGGGTTCCCCAGCTTCTGCAGTGTCAGCCCCAGCTCGCTCTTGAGCGACGTCGGATCGGTGTCCGCGCCGCGCAGATCCGTTCGCACCGTGTCGGCAGCCTTCTGCACCTCGGCAATCGCGACGTTCTGTCGCGATCCCAGCAGGCCCCTGGTGATCTGCTGCTGCAGGATCACACCGATGCCGGACATGGCCAGGGTGGAGAAGAACAACGTCAGCACGATCACCCGCAGCAGCAGGGACCGACTCCAGAAGGACAGCGCGGCACGGATCCGCGAGCCCTGCGACCGCAGTGTTTGGGCCCGCCGCCCGGTCGATGTGCTCGCCGGCGAAGGACCAGCGGTCACGCGATGCCGGCCTTGTAGCCCACGCCTCGAACGGTCACGACCACTTCCGGCCGTTCCGGATCCTTCTCGATCTTGCTGCGTAGCCGCTGCACGTGCACGTTCACCAGTCTGGTGTCCGCCGCATGTCGATAGCCCCAGACCTGCTCGAGGAGCACTTCCCTGGTGAACACCTGACGAGGCTTGCGGGCCAGCGCCACCAGCAGATCGAACTCCAACGGGGTCAGCGGGATCGGCTCGTCGGCCCTGGTCACCTGGTGGCCGAGCACATCGATCTCGATGTCGGCCACCCGCAGCATTTCGGCGGTCCCCACGTCGGCGCGCCGAAGCCGGGCCCGGATCCGCGCCGTCAATTCCTTGGGCTTGAACGGCTTCATGACGTAGTCGTCGGCACCGGATTCCAGGCCCAGCACCACGTCGACCGTGTCCGTCTTCGCGGTCAGCATGATGATCGGAATTCCCGACTCCGCCCGGATCTCCTTGCACACGTCCAGGCCCGACGTGCCGGGCAGCATGAGATCCAGCAGGACCAGGTCCGGATGAGTCTCCCGGAACGCTTCGAGGGCCTTCGCGCCGTCCCGAACCACCGCGGTGTCGAAGCCCTCCCCGCGTAGGACGATCGTCAACATCTCGGCCAGGGCTGGGTCGTCGTCGACAACCAGAACGCGTGCTCTCATGCGTCCATGTTGTCACCATCGACGACGTGCCGGGCGGAGGTTGCGTCCGGACCCGCCCTGTATGGATGACATGGGACGATCGTGAACGTGAGTCTTCCCCCCTATCCCCCGTCCATCGCCTCCGGTTCGGGGTTCGGCGCGCCGCAGCCGGGGCTTTACCCGCTGCGGCCATTGACCGTCGGCGAGATCCTGTCGGCGGGATTGCAGGTCTCGCGGCGCCACCTGCGGACGCTCGGTCCCATCGCACTGGTGTTGGCCCTGCTGAACGCGTCCGTCTCGCTGGGCGTGATGGCCGCGAACGGCGCGCTGCACGACTTCGCCAGTGGCGACTACGCGCGGCTGCCGGCCACGCCGACCGCCGCGGAGTTCCAGGCCTTGTGGGCCACGCTGAGCAGGGTGTTCGCCGGCATTGCATCCGGCCTCGTGCTGGCGCTGGCCACGTCGCCGTTCCTCGCCGGAGTCGCCACACCGTTCACCGCGCAGGCCGCCACCAGTCGAACGGGCGGATCGACCGGTCCACGTGCCAGGCTCGCCGGCCGGTGGGGGGTACTGCTGGCGGCGGCTGTGGGCGCGGGCGTTCTGACGGCCGTCGGCTTCGCGCTGCTGATCGTCCCCGGTGTGCTGCTCTGGCTGATCTTGATGCCGCTCGGTCCGGTGACGGCAATGGAGGGACTACCGGTCGGAGCGTCCTTCCGGCGGGCGGCCGCTGTGAGCCGCGGGTTCAAGGGGCGGCTACTGGGCGTCGCCCTGCTAGCCGGCCTCTTCGCCTCCCTGGTCTCCCTCGTGGTCGGCATGCTGTTCGGCTCGGCCATCTCCACCAGCGATCCGGTCCGCCACCTGCTGCTGACCGAAGGACTGTCGGTGCTGGTCAGCGCGTTCACGCTGCCCTTCGTCTCCTGTGTCACGGCCATGCTGTACATCGATATCAGGATGCGCCGGGAAGGTCTCGTCCAGGCTTTGCTGAGGTCCACCTGAACCTGACCCTGAGGCGGGAGGCACTCAGCCGAGCAGATCGGCGAGCAGATCCACCGGCGGCCGGTCCGGAAGCAGCACCGTCCAGGGCGAGAGATAACCCTCGTCGGAAAAGCGTCGGTACATGGCGCCGGTTCGTTCCTGCAGGGCGGCGTCGGCTTCGAATCGATCAAGCTCCCGGGAGTCGTCGGCGGCGGCTCGACCCCTGGCACGCTCGGCTGCGACATCGGTAGGGGTGGCCAGCAGAATCTGCCGATCTGGCACCGGGAGTCCGAACCGGGAGATCTCCAGGTCGAGCACCCATTGCGGGAAGCCCGTGTCGATGTCGGGCCCACCGAGCCGAGCTGCTCCGTACGCCGCATTCGAGCTGACATAACGGTCCAGGATGACCAGATCGTGCGCTGCCACCAGAGCCTCGATCTCTCGCGCGGCAGCCCGCCGATCCAGCGCGAACAGCAGAGCCGGACCGTAGACGGAATCCGCCAGGTCGCCCAGCCGGCCGTACAGCGCGTCTCGCACCAGGTCGGCGTGGATGTCGGCGCCATAGCGAGGAAAGGCCATGGTAGCGACGGCGACTCCCGCGGCGGCCGCCTGTTCGGCGACGGCCCGGGTGAGGGTCTGTTTTCCGGAGCCGTCGAGCCCCTCGATGACGATCAGTCGGCCCACTTCATCGCTCCCATGGAACTTCGCTCGCGCTGAGCATCGCTCGGCGGCGAGTCGGACACATCGAAAGAGCTGCACGGCAGGCGGTACCGGCAGCTGGTACGGCTGGCCCGGTAGGGGCACTGCGCTGGTCCGTTCCACTGCCCTTGCCTTGCCACTGCCCCATCCAAGCATCGTAGGAACGGCGATGCTTGGATGGGGGCATGACAGAACCAGCAACCAAGCCCGAGGTCGACCACCCCACCGGCGAGCCGCCGACCGAACTACAGATACGCGACCTCACGGTCGGCGACGGCCCGGAGGCAGTTCCCGGCGCGAAGGTCCGAGTGCACTACATGGGTGTCGAGTTCGCGAGCGGCGAGGAGTTCGACTCGTCCTGGAATCGCGGCGAATCGATCGAATTTCCGCTTCGCGGACTGATCCAGGGCTGGCAGGACGGTATTCCGGGAATGAAGGTCGGCGGCCGCCGCGAGCTGACCATTCCGCCGCACCTGGCCTACGGCGCGGCCGGTTCCGGTCACCGATTGTCCGGCCAGACCCTGATCTTCATCATCGACCTGCTCGCCGTCGCCTGACGCCTCGCGGTTGGGCGTTCCGCAGGCGATGTCAACCGCGGAGCGCCCAACTGCCCGAACCTCAGTAGCGGTAGTGGTCGGCCTTGTACGGGCCCTCGACGTCAACGCCGATGTACTCCGCCTGCTCCTTGGTGAGCTTGGTCAAGACGCCGCCGAGCGCCTCGACGTGAATCTTCGCGACTTTCTCGTCCAGGTGCTTGGGCAGCCGATAGACCTCGAGGTCGTACTCGTTGCGCTTGGTGAACAGCTCGATCTGGGCGATCGTCTGATTCGCGAACGACGCCGACATCACGAACGACGGGTGGCCGGTGGCGTTGCCGAGATTCAGCAAGCGGCCTTCCGACAGCACCAGGATGGTCTTGCCGTTGCCGAAGGTCCACAGGTGCACCTGCGGCTTGATCTCCAGTCGGTTGATACCGGGAATCCGCGCCAGCCCCGCCATGTCGATCTCGTTGTCGAAGTGACCGATGTTCCCCAGCACCGCCTGGTGCTTCATCTTCTGCATGTGCTCGACGCCGATGATGTCCTTGTTGCCGGTCGTGGTGATGACGAAGTCCGCACGCCCGATGGCCTCGTCGACCGTTGCCACCTCGAAACCGTCCATCAACGCCTGCAACGCACAGATCGGATCGATCTCGGCGATGACAACACGAGCGCCCTGGCCGCGCAACGACTCGGCGCAACCCTTGCCGACGTCGCCGTAACCGGCGATCAGGGCCACCTTGCCGCCGATCAGCACGTCGGTGGCGCGGTTGATGCCGTCGATGAGCGAGTGGCGGCAGCCGTACTTGTTGTCGAATTTCGACTTGGTGACGGAGTCGTTGACGTTGATCGCCGGGAACAGCAGCTCGCCGGCAGCCGCGAGTTGGTACAGACGCAGCACGCCGGTCGTCGTCTCCTCGGTGACACCGAGGATCTTCGGGCCGATCTCGGTGTAGTACCCGGGATCGGTGGCCAACGAATTCCGCAGCAGGTCGAGGATGACGCCGTACTCCTCGGAATCCGATTCGTCGATCGGCGGGACGACACCGGCCTTCTCGTACTGGACGCCTTTGTGGATCAGCATGGTCACGTCGCCGCCATCGTCGAGGATCATGTTCGGGCCGATCCTCGAACCGTCGGCTGCTCCCGTTTCGCCCCCTTCGCCGGGGGTACTGGAATCGCCGGCTTCGGCGGGGGCCGGCCAGCGCAGCATCTGATCGGTGCACCACCAGTACTCCGGCAGCGTCTCGCCCTTCCAGGCATAGACCGAGACGCCCTTGGGCTCCTCCGGCGTGCCGTACGGCCCGACGACGGTGGCCGCAGCGGCGTGATCCTGGGTGGAGAAGATGTTGCAGGACACCCAGCGCACGTCGGCGCCGAGGCTGATCAACGTTTCGATCAGCACCGCGGTCTGCACCGTCATGTGCAGGGATCCGGCGATACGCGCCCCCTTGAGCGGCTGAGCTTCGCTGTATTCCCGACGCAAGGACATCAACCCCGGCATCTCGTGCTCGGCGAGGGTGATCTCCTTGCGTCCGAATTCGGCCAGGCCGAGATCGGCGACCTTGAAGTCGAGTCCGTTCACGCGATCGGCGGTGGGGCCGACTGCGGTCAGCGTCGATGAGGACATGGATGCTCCTGTTTCGCTTGGTGAAGCGCCGCAGAACTGCGGTCGCAGGGACCGGACTCGGGGTTCCACCCTGCACCGGACGCCCGACGGGGCGTGCATGTCAGTTGTCAGGATACCGACACACTTGCGCTTGCAGCTCTCCCAACGCGTAATGGAGCTCGCCGTCGAGCCGGCTTCGCGAACGCCCCGGCCTTCTCGGCAGGAACGTAGTAGGCCCGTGGTCGACTATGACATCGGATGTACTACGGTCCTGCTGTCTTGCCACCGGCCTGGGCCGGGACGAGGGCCCTGTTCGTCTACGACGTGTGTCCGGTCGAAGACTGCCCCGTCGTCGACTGCCCCGTCATCGGATCTCCGGTTCCCTGGCGCCCCGACGCCGAGGTCCGACCGCCCGAGGTCAGCCCGCCGGAAGACATCCCGCTCACCCCGCTCGAAATGACCCCGCTCGAAGTCACGCGTTCGCCCGAGGCTGCGGACATCGTCGATGCGGAGCCCGGCACCGACTCGGGCTTGTCGCCCTCGGTCGTGGCGCGCGCGCTTGCACCCTGCGGTTCCCTCGCCGCGCCGGAGGTGACGCCGGCAACCGCCACCAGGATCAGAACCAGCAGCAGCGCGCGCAGCAGGCCGATGTGGCCACCCAGGAATCCGATGGACGGCGGTCCGACCAGGAAGGCGAAATAGCCGATGGTGGCGACCGCGCTGACTCGGGCCGCGGCGGCCTTCGGGTCGTCGGCTGCCGCCGACATCCCGACCGGGAACCCCAAGGCCGAGCCCAGACCCCACAGGATCACGCCGAGAACGGCGACAAGTGCGCTGGGTACGAAGATGACGATCAGCAGGCCGACCGCCGCCAGCGCCGCCGACACTCTGAGCACCGGCACCCGACCGAATTTGTCGAGCAGAACGACGCCGCCGATGCGGCCAACCGTCATCGCAGTGACGAACACTCCGAAGACGAAGGCACCGATGGCATTCTTCACGTGATGACCGTCCACCATGGCAAGGGCCAGCCAGTCGTTCGCCGAGCCCTCAGCAAACGCCATGCCGAGCACGATCAGGCCGATCAACAGGGTGCGCCGCTCGCGCCAGATGCTGAGCCGGCTGCGCCAGTTGGACGTCGGTCCGCTGTTCGCCCTCTGTGAATCCACTGCGTGCGCATCTGCACGCTGAGAGTTCGCACCGTGAGGGTTCGCCCGGTGAGAATCTGCACCCTGAGAATCTGCACCCGGGGAATCTGCACCGGGGGAATCTGCACCCGGGGAATCTGCACCGGGTGTAGCTGGAGCTTCCGGGTGTGGCTGGAGCTTCCGAACGGAGATCAGAACCCCGGCGACCAGAACAGCGGCGACGACGCCCAAATGCACCGCGATCGGCACCTGGCGCAGTTCGGCCAGTGCGCCCAACCCGGCACCCACCACGGTTCCGCCACTGAAGGCGGCGTGGAACAACGGCATCACCGTGCGTGCGAGCACCCGTTCGTTGGCTGCGCCCTCGACGTTCATCGCGACGTCGCACATGCCGGTACCGGCGCCGAAGATCGCCAACCCGATCACCACCACGAGCGGTGTGGAGAAAAGGGTGGCACCGATTCCGGTGAGGGCGATTCCGAGCGCCGCACTGACCAGTGCGCAGGCAATCGTGCGCACCGACCCAAAGATCGCCAGCACGTGGCTGGACAGCACGAGCCCGACGATGGATCCTGCGGCCAACGCGAAGACGATCCAGCCCATTTCGGCGGTGGTGGCGTGCAGCGAGTCCCGGATCGCCGGGGTCCGCGAAACCCAGCTGGCCAGCCCCAGTCCGCACAACGAGAAGATGACGAATACGGCGTTGCGCCACCCGACTATCTGAGCGCGCGTCAACCCTGCGGCCAAGCCGGCGCCAGGCACGCTCGCGATGTTGGTCATGAAACCCCTTGTGCGGGCCGAATGCCGGCCCCTTCGTGGTGTGTAGGATCGAATCGATTCGATATCCACGTTCGATCAAACTAGCGACTGCGTGGTGTGGGGTCAAACCGGATCCGGAGCGGACTTCGGCGGTCCTACCGAAAGTGCTGACGGTGGATTCTTCGAGCGGCCCTGATCGTTTTGGCATCAAGCGGCCGACCCTGGCGGGTGTCGCAGCACTGGCGGGCGTGTCGGTGTCCACCGCATCGCTGACCTTCTCCGGGTCAGGGCCGGTGTCCCAGGCCACTCGAGATCGGGTCCTGGCGGCCGCGGAACAACTGCGCTACGCCGGACCTGATCCGCGGGCGCGATCCCTGCGGCAGGGTCGGTCGGGAATCATCGCAGCTGTGTTGGAAGAGACTGTGCTGCAAGGATTTCGGGATCCGGTGAAGATTGCGTTCCTCGACGGGATAGCCCAGCAGCTCGCCGGGTCCGGTCACGCGCTGCTGTTGGTGCCCGACGTCGGTGACGGACTTGGAGTAGGTGACGGGCCGGGGGGAGGTGACGGACCGGGAGCCACCACCCTGGAGTCGGCCGCCATGGACGCGGTGGTGTTGCTGGGTTGCAGCCCACATGTCGCGCGGTCGATTGCCATCACCCGGCGTCGGTCGATCCCCATTGTCGCGCTGGGGAGCACTCCGTTCGCGGACGTGCTGTCCGTGACGTTGGACGATCGAGCCGCCACCGTCACGCTGGCCCGTCACCTGTACGCATTGGGGCACCGGCAGGTCGCGGTGGTCGCTCTGCCGCTCGAGGAAAGTCGGCAGCGCGGCCCGCTGACGTCGGAATGGGAGCAGCGCGCCAACATCTCGACTCCGATGGAACGGCTGGCCGGAGCTCGTGAGATCTTCCCCGACCTCGACGTGGTGCTGACGGCCGGCAGCCTCGTCGACGAGGGACTGTTGGCCGGACGCGAGATTCTCACCCGCGCAGCAGGGTTCGGTCCGCCGACTGCGATCATCGCGCAGAGCGATCTATTGGCCGCCGGCGTCATCCGTGCGGCCCAGGAGCTCGGTCTGCAGGTGCCTGCCGACGTCAGCGTGGTGGGCTTCGACGGGATTCGACTGGACAACGTCATCTCCCACGACCTCACGACAATGGTCCAGCCCGCCGCCGAGCAGGGAGCGACCGCGGGGCGGATGGTGCTGGAGTTGCTGGCCGGCGGCCGGTCGGAAGCCGCGTGCTTCACCAGCGAGTTCCATCTGGGTAACACCACGGCTTCCCCGGCCGGGCATCTCCCTGGATAGTCACCGCTGTCAGCACTCGCGGTCTCAGCACTCGCAAGGGTCAGAACTCCCAGTGTCGGCACTCGCAGGGTCAGAACTGGCAGGCGAGCACCAAGCGGCAGTGTTGAGGGCTTCAAGACGCAGGTCCGCACCAGGTGTCAGCGGCGGCCCAGCGGCCGGATGCGACCGCCGACGCGCACCAGTACCTGGCCGGCGACGATGCGGACCCCCGGCAGCCGGCGGCGGCGAGGTTCCTTGATCCCGTCATACCGCCAGACGAATTCGCGCTCGGCCAATTCCACCGCAGCGGCGGCCGGCATCTTGGTGCGTTCGACGAGCCGACGGGCGAAATCCCAGCCATCTCGAAAGGCCCCCACGGTCGGCCGGCACGCCGCCCAGTCGACGAATTCGACCGGAAATCGATCGCCCAGCGCTGATACCAACATCGGCCAACTGCGGGATACCTCACTGGAGCGCTTGCGCAACAGCGCCTTTCGAGCAATCTCCAACCGGTCGACGTCGAATCCCGGTGGCGGCGGCCCGGTTCCGGTGAGCGCGGCGACCAGTTCGGTCTGGGCGTTCCGGAGTTCTGTCATGCAAGAAGACCCGTGGTGATTCTGGGATGAGCGCAATGGTCCGCAATCGCGTCCAACTCCCGGCGCAGTTCGTTCGCCGGCGGGTAGCACCCGTCGCGTTCCAGCATCACCGCCGGCGGCCGGTGCCGACTGCTCAGCTCGGCCAGCAGGTCGAGCACAGGTTGCAGCACCGGATCGGTGTGGGTGTCATGGTAGACACCGTCAGCGCCGGGGCGTTCGCTTCCGCCGGCCATGTGGACGTAGGCGATCTGCTCCAGCGGGATCTGGTCGAACAGGGCAGCCGGCTCGGCGCCACGGTTGATCGCGTTGGCGTAGACGTTGGCGACGTCCAACAGCAGCAACGCGCCGGTGCGATCCAGGATCTCGGTCAGGAACTGACCCTCGGTCAGCTCCTCGTCCGGCCAGTCGAAGACGGCGGCGATCGGCTCCAGGGCAAGAGGCACGTCCAGTTCCTGGGTTAGTAGGGCGACATTTCGGACGACCGCTTCCACCGCCTCCATCGTCCGCGGGAGGGGCAACAGGTGTCCGGCTTCGACTCCCCCGGCCCGTACGAAGGCGATGTGTTCGCTGACCAACGGCGCACCAACCACCTGTGCGGCTCGCGCGAACCGAGTGATCCGTGCGGGTTGCAGAGGATCGGCTCCACCGAGCGAAAGTCGGGTGCCGTGCGAGACAACCGGAATGCCCCGGCTGAGCACGCCGGTCAGTGCCGCCGGAGGCCTTGGACCGATGGCCTCCGCGACGACCTCCACGAATCCCAGCCGCGGCAGGTCGTCGATGAACCCGCTGATCTCCGGACGCCAGCCGATACCCACGCCCGACACCGGACTACTGATATGACAGCCTTTCTGCGTGGCCGAAGATTCGATCATCCTCCGCACCCGCCACCACCACAGCTACTGCCACCCCCACCGCAGCTACTACCTCCCCCACCGTCGCCGCTTCCTCCGCCATCGCCCATGGCGCCGGCATAGCCGCCGGAATTCGCATACCGCGGCACGTCCGCGGCGCCAGCGAACACCGGATCCATCGCGAACAACGAACCCGTTCCGAACAGTGCGACGGAAAGGCCAACGCCCACTGCACCGTAAGTCGTCCAGGAGGGGTTCTGCGCGGTGGTGAGATGCGTGTTGGCGTTCCGCAAGTCGCGCAGGGCCGCCGTTCCAGCTGCGGTCCTGGCCGGCACCACGGCCAACAGAACCAGGCCGAGCACCCCGACCACGATCATGATCGCCAATAGATTCAGGAACGGATGGCCGTTCTGCAACGCGGCCGCCACCCGAGCCACTCCGACCGCCTCGACGACCAGCAGAATCCCGGCGGCCCGCCTGCATCTCGAGGTCCGCTCCGGGGTCATCAACAAGCCACGTGCCCCCAGCTCATCCCGAATGCGGTCCAGCGGGGCGGTCAGCCGCGAATCTGATTTCACCGCGGTGGCCTTGGCGCCGGACTCCGCTGCCTGCAAAATCGCCTGCTGCAGCCCTGACAGGCGAATCCGCTGCGGATAGGGCGCGGCGGCGATCATGCCAGGTCCCACCGAATCAACCAGCCCCAGCGCCCGCAGCGCGGCCAGAGCCGCGAAGTATGCCTGGCTCCGAAATCCGGCCAGGTAGCCGATGTGTTCCGAATCCAGCGCCCTTCCGGACCGACTGTCGAACAGACCTCTGGTCGCCGAGTGCCGAATTCCCAGCACGACGATGATCGCCAACACGGCAACGACCAGGTAACAGATCAGGAAAGTTGGACCCTCGATGCCCCAGGTATCCCCATCCGCTGCCAACCGTGCTGAGAAGTCCCGGTACTTCATGCTGAGAAGTTCTGGTGGTTCATGTCGCCCTCCGCAGTCGGCTCGTTGGCGCCATTGTCGTCCATGGAAGGCGGATCGGAGCCAGAACTCCCAGACTCGACTCAGCTGGTGATGGCGCCCTGCGCCGCGGATCCGACGAGCTTCGAGTATTTGGCGAGGACGCCCCGCTTGTACTGGTGGTCGAGCGGCGACCACCCAGCCTTTCGCGACTCCAGCTCGGCCGGGTCGACCAGCAGATCCAAAGTGCGAGAGGCGATGTCGACCCGAATCAGGTCGCCGTCCCGCAGGAACGCGATCGGGCCGGCGTCGACGGCCTCCGGAGCGATGTGACCGATGCACAGGCCGGTGGTTCCGCCCGAGAACCGACCGTCGGTCAGGAGCAGCACCTCCTTGCCGAGACCGGCACCCTTGATGGCCGCGGTGATAGCCAACATTTCACGCATCCCGGGGCCGCCCTTCGGCCCTTCGTACCGGATGACCACGACGTCTCCGGCCTTGACCTCGCCGTTGGTGAGCGCGTCCATCGCAGCTCGCTCCCGCTCGAAAACCCGGGCCGGGCCCTGGAAGACGGCCACGTCGAACCCGGCCGTCTTGACCACCGCTCCCGCCGGCGCCAACGAACCACGCAGAATGGAGATCCCGCCGGTCTTGTGGAGCGGGTTTCCCAACTTGCGGAGCACCTCGCCGTCGAGATCCGGGAGGTCGAGCTCGGCCAGGTTCTCGGCGAGCGTCTTTCCCGTCACCGTCAGCGCGTCGCCGTGCAGCAGCCCGGCATCCAACAACGCCTTCATCACGACGGGGATCCCGCCGACCCGGTCCATGTCGTTCATCACGAAGCGACCGAAGGGCTTGAGATCGCCCAGGTGCGGGACCTTGTCGGCGATTCGGTTGAAATCGTCCAGCGTCAGATCGACCTCGGCCTCGTGGGCGATGGCCAGCAGGTGCAGTACCGCGTTCGTGGAACCACCGAGGGCCATCACCACGGCGATGGCATTCTCGAAGGCCTTCTTCGTCATGATGTCGCGGGCGGTCAGCCCCAGGCGGATCAGCTCGACGACCGCCTCGCCGGAGCGGTGCGCGAAGTAGTCGCGGCGACGATCTGCGGCCGGCGGCGCTGCTGAGCCGGGCAGGGACATGCCGAGCGCCTCGGCCGCCGAGGCCATGGTGTTGGCGGTGTACATGCCACCGCAGGCACCCTCGCCGGGGCAGATGGCACGTTCGATGCGGTCGAGATCCCCGAGGCTCATCTTGCCGGCCTTGCAGGCCCCGACGGCCTCGAAGGCATCGATCAGCGTGACGTCCTTCTCGGTGCCGTCCTCCAGCTTCACCCACCCGGGGGCGATGGTTCCGGCGTAGAGGAAGACGGACGCCAGGTTCAGCCGGGCGGCCGCCATCAACATGCCCGGCAGCGATTTGTCGCAGCCCGCCAGCAGAACCGATCCGTCCAGCCGCTCGGCCTGCATGACGGTCTCCACCGAGTCAGCGATGACCTCGCGCGAGACCAGCGAGAAATGCATGCCTTCGTGGCCCATGGAAATACCGTCGGAGACGGAGATGGTGCCGAACTGGAGCGGGTACCCGCCACCGGCATGCACGCCCTCCTTGGAGGCCTGGGCGAGGCGGTCCAGCGAGAGGTTGCACGGGGTGATCTCGTTCCACGAGCTGCCGATGCCGATCTGCGGCTTCACCCAATCGTCGTCACCCATGCCGACGGCTCTGAGCATGCCCCGCGAGGCGGTGCTCTCGATTCCGTCGGTGACGTCGCGACTGCGCGGTTTCAGATCCTGCGGTCCTCTGTCCGTTGTGCTCACGACACAGAGCCTAACGAGGCACACCGACCACCAGCGCCACCGGTCCGAATCACCCCGCCCGCCGTTCCGACGCCCTGGTACTGCGGCACCTCGCGGAGCTCTTACTGCAGTACCCCGCGGAGCTCATCGGCCAGGACGAGAGCCGCCGATCGCAGGGCCGCGACGGACGGGCCTGCCTGCAGCACCGCGCGGCTGGTGGCCGGGAGCACACCGGACAGGTCTTCCCCGAAGACAACCCGGAGATCCGCGACAGTGCCACCCTGGGCGCCCAGACCCGGGGCCAACAGTGGTCCGTTCACCGCGGCGAAGTCGACGCCGGTTCGGCCGACCGTGGCACCCACCACCAGACCGACCGAGCCCAGTGGTCGATCGTTCCGGTTCTGCGCCCCGGCCCCGTCGACGATCGCCTTGGCGACCGATCGGCCGTCTGCGGCCATCGCATGCTGCAATGCGGGGCCCTCCGGGTTGGAGGTCAGCGCCAGCACGAAGACGCCGCGGCCGTTGATCTTCGCCGTTTCGATCGCCGGCTGGAGCGAGGAGAACCCCAGGTACGGCGAGAGCGTCACCGCGTCTGCGGCCAACGGCGAGCCTTCGGTCAGGTAGGCCGCCGCATAAGCCGCCATCGTCGAACCGATGTCGCCGCGCTTGGCGTCGAGCAGAACCAGGGCACCCGCGCTTCGGGCGTCCGAGATCAGCCGTTCCAGCACGGCGATCCCGGCCGAACCGTAGGCTTCGAAAAATGCCGACTGCGGCTTGAGCACCGCGACCGAGCCGGCCAGCGCCTCGACGGCGGTATGAACGAAGACCTCCAGGCCCGCCACCGTTTCCGGCAGATTCCAGGCCCGCAGCAGTTCCGGATGAGGGTCGATGCCCACGCACAGCGGACCGCGGGACTTCATGCTGGCGAGGAGTTTCGAGCCGAACGATTCCACGGTCATCCTTTTCCGTTGTCGATCTTGTCGCGGCGGGCTACTGCGGCGTTCAGACCGGACACCAGACCTGGTCCGGAATAGATCAAGCCGGTGTAGAGCTGAAGCAGGGCCGCCCCAGCATCGAGCATCGCCAAACCGTGCTCGGGAGTGCTGATCCCGCCGACGCCGATGACGGGCAGGTCGGTGTGGTCGACGACGAACCGCACCACCTCCAGTGCGCGTCGACGCAGCGGGGCCCCGGACAGTCCACCCGGTAGCGCCGCCAGCTCTCGATCACCCGGCGCGATCCCGTCCCGCTCAAGGGTGGTGTTGGTGGCGATGACCCCGGCGACACCCTGGTCGAGGCATACCTGCAGGAGTTCGGCGATGGCACCGTCGGTGAGGTCGGGAGCGATCTTGACCAGTACCGGAACCGGGGTACGACCTTCTGCCAATACCCGTGCACTCCCGGTGAGCGCCCCGAGAAGCTCGGCCAGTGGGGCACTCTGCTGCAAGAACCGCAGTCCCGGCGTGTTCGGCGAGGACACGTTGACCGCGATGTAATCGGCGTAACGGTGTACTGCGCGCAGCGATGTCAGGTAGTCGCCCACCGCATCCTCGACCGCCGTCGCTCTGGACTTCCCCAGCGAGATTCCGATCGGGATTTCGATCCGGCCGGTCCGGGCCAATGTTCCCGCGAGCGCCGCCGCCCCGGCATTGTTGAAACCCATTCGGTTGACGATCGCCTCCGACGAACGCAACCGGAACACTCTGGGCTTGTCGTTGCCCGGCTGGGGCAGCGCCGTCACGGTGCCCAGCTCTGCGAAGCCGAACCCGAGCGCAGGCCACGCCCGTGCCGCGATTCCATCCTTGTCCATTCCCGCTGCCAGCCCGACCGGCGAGGGGAAATCGATACCGAACACCGTGCGGGGCGCGGAATTCCGACTCAGCAGCATCGACAAGCCCTGAACAGCAGGGCGAAGGCGAGCGATCACCGCGAGTGTGCTCAGCGTCCGGTGGTGAGCAGTCTCCGCGTCCCCGCCGCCGAGCCGGAACAGCACCGGGCGCGCCACCCGCTGATATGCCAGGTCCAGCGCACTCACCGCCCCGCTCCCCCGGTACCGCAGGAATCAACTCGAGTTGCGCCCGACTCGCGGACTCGCATCCCACCGGCGGCGATGCGGCCGGGTTGACCCTTGCGGCGCAGGTCGATCCGCGCCGCAGTGCACATGATCACGCCCCGACGGGAGCGGTGGCCGGTGCCTGCGCAGCGGCGTTGACCGGCTCGAGACAAGCATTCAGGTCCGCTGCCCGCCCGGCGTGCAGCCGAGCCTGAAGTACCTGCAGGGGCGCCACTCCCACATCCGAGCGGGTCAGCGCCTCGATGCCCTGGATCGCCGCGGCGGCGCCGGCGACAGTGGTGATGCACGGGATGTTCACCGCGACCGCCGCAGTGCGGATCTCGTAACCGTCGATGCGCGGACCGGACTGACCGTACGGGGTGTTGATGACCAGATCCACCTGGCCGGCCCTGATCAGATCGACGATGTTGCCCGACCCTTCGAAGTGCTTTCGGACCACCTGAACATCCAAACCGTTGGCCTGCAACATGCTCGCCGTCCCGCTGGTGGCCAACACGGTGAATCCCAGTTCGGCCAACCGCTGCACCGGACCCACCAGCGCCGGCTTGTCCCGGTCGGCCACCGAGACGAAAACGGTGCCAGCGGTGGGAAGTGAACCGTAGGAGGCGGTCTGCGATTTCGCGAAAGCCGGCCCGAACGCCATGTCGATGCCCATCACCTCACCCGTGGAGCGCATTTCCGGCCCCAGCACGGTATCCACACCGGTTCCATCCGGTCGCCGGAACCGAGCGAACGGCAGCACTGCCTCCTTCACCGAGACCGGTGCACCGGCAGGCAACTTCGCCCCGTCACCCTCGGCCGGTAACAAACCTTCGGCTCGCAAGGAGGCGATCGTCGCTCCGGCCATGATTCTGGCCGCGGCCTTGGCCAGTGGAACTGCGGTCGCCTTGGAAGTAAACGGGACCGTCCGGCTGGCCCGAGGATTGGCCTCCAGCACGTACAGCACGTCGTCCTTGAGTGCGTACTGCACGTTGAGCAGGCCCAGCACCCTGCCGCCAAGGGCAATCGCCTCGGTGTGCGAGCGAACCCGGTCGATATCGCCACTGCTCAGAGTGATCGGCGGCAGCACGCAGGCGGAGTCGCCGGAATGAATGCCGGCCTCCTCGATGTGTTCCATGACGCCGCCGAGGTAGACCTCGATGCCGTCACAGAGCGCATCGACGTCGATCTCGATGGCGTCGTCCAGGAAGCGATCTACCAGAACAGGATGATCGTCGGTGATCTCGGTCGCCCGGCTGATGTAGTCGGCGAGAGACGACTCGTCGTAGACGATCTCCATGCCGCGGCCGCCGAGCACGTACGAGGGCCGGACCAGCACCGGATAACCGATGCGGGAAGCGGCGTCCCGCGCCTGTTCGAACGACGTGGCCAGGCCGAACGCCGGTGCAGGTAGACCGGCCCTTGCGAGCAGATCACCGAACCTGCCTCGATCCTCGGCGAGATCGATGGCGTCGGAGTCGGTCCCGAGAATGACGATCGGCACCCGTTCCCCCGACCCGTCCCGCCTGGCCACGGTGGCGCCGTCGAGCACTGCGGCCAGCTTGAGCGGCGTCTGGCCGCCGAGCGTGACGATGATCCCGGCGACGGTGCCCGACTCCTGTTCGGCGGCAATGACTTCCAGCACATCTTCGGCGGTGAGCGGCTCGAAGTACAACCGGTCGGACGTGTCGTAGTCGGTCGACACCGTTTCCGGGTTGCAGTTCACCATGACGGTCTCGAACCCGCCCTCCCGCAGGGCCAGAGCAGCATGGACGCAGGAGTAGTCGAATTCGATGCCCTGGCCGATCCGGTTCGGTCCCGACCCCAGAATGATGATCTTCCGACGATCGGTCTGCGGCGCAACCTCGGACTCCGCGGCCGGATCCGTTTCGTAGGCCGAGTAGTGGTACGGCGTGGCTGCTTCGAATTCCGCGGCGCAGGTATCGACGGTCTTGAACACCGGCCGTACCCCCAGCGACCAGCGCAGCTCGCGAACCGCTTCCTCGGAACCGAGTTCCGGTCGCAGGACGGCGATCTGGGCGTCGGACAGTCCATACCGCTTGGCGTTTCGCAGGACGACGGCGTCCAACTGCGCGGCATTGCGCAGGGCGTGGCCGACGGCGGCGATCAGCTTGATCTGCTCCAGGAACCACGGGTCGACGGCAGTCGCCTCGAAGACCTGCGCGACGGTCGCGCCGAGCGCCAGCGCCCGTTCGATCGCGTAGATCCGGCCGTCTGTCGGCACTTTCAGCTCGGCAAGCAGTGCGTCCAGGTCAGAGTCCGCGGGCGTCGGACCGGTCCAGAATCCGGAGGCCTTGGTTTCCATCGATCGCATCGCCTTGCCCAGCGCCTCGGCGAAGGAACGGCCGATCGACATCGCCTCTCCGACCGACTTCATGGTGGTGGTCAGGGTGGGATCTGCGCCCGGAAACTTCTCGAAGGCGAACCGCGGAATCTTCACCACGACGTAGTCCAGCGACGGCTCGAAAGCAGCCGGAGTGGCTTTGGTGATGTCGTTGGCAATCTCGTCCAGGGTGTAGCCGATCGCTAGTTTGGCGGCGATCTTGGCGATGGGAAAGCCGGTCGCCTTCGACGCCAACGCCGAAGACCGCGACACCCGCGGATTCATCTCGATGACGACCATCCGTCCGGTGGCCGGCTCGATGCCGAACTGGATGTTGCAACCGCCGGTGGCCACGCCGACAGCGCGCAGAATCTTGAGACCGAGGTCCCGCATATCCTGGTATTCCCGGTCGGTCAGCGTCATGACGGGCGCAACCGTGATCGAATCGCCGGTGTGCACGCCCATCGGGTCGATGTTCTCGATGGAGCAGACGACGACCATGTTGTCGTACGCGTCGCGCATCAATTCCAGCTCGAATTCCTTCCAGCCGAGCACACTCTCCTCGATCAGCACCTCGTGCACCGGTGAGGCGGCGAGGCCGGTCGAAGCGATGCGGTCGAGATCGTCCTCGGTGTACGCCATACCGGAACCCAGGCCCCCCATGGTGAACGACGGCCGGACCACGACGGGCAGACCCAGTTCGGAAACGGTGGCGCGCACCTGTTCCACCGTGTGACACACCGCAGAGCGTGGCACGTCCCCACCCACGGACCGGACGACGTCCTTGAAGATCTGCCGATCCTCGCCGCGCTGGATGGCCGGGATGTCCGCGCCGATCAATTCGACGTCGTAGCGTTCCAGCACTCCGGCGTCGGCGATTGCGATCGCTGTGTTCAACGCCGTCTGGCCGCCAAGGGTGGCCAGCAGCGCGTCGACGGGGAACCCACGCTGCAACTGGTCGGCCAGGACCTTCTCCACGAATTCTGCGGTGATCGGTTCGATGTAGGTGGCGTCGGCGAACTCCGGATCCGTCATGATCGTCGCCGGATTGGAATTGATGAGCGAAACCCGGATGCCCTCCTCGCGAAGGACCCGACAGGCCTGGGTTCCGGAATAATCGAATTCACAGGCCTGCCCGATGACGATCGGTCCGGACCCGATGACCAGGACGTGCTTGATGTCGGTACGTGCGGGCATCAGGCTTGCGCACCCTTTCGGCTGGTTGCGATCAAAGCTTGCTCCGGATCGGCCATCAGCGCGACGAACCGGTCGAACAAGGACTGGGCGTCGTGTGGCCCGGCGGCGGCCTCCGGATGGAACTGCACCGAGAACGCCGGTACGTCAAGGCATTCCAACCCTTCCACCACATCGTCGTTCAGACAGACGAAACCGACCTGGACGCGGCCGAATTGGGTATCGACCGTCTTGTCCAGAGGTGCGTCGACCGCGAACCCGTGATTGTGGGCCGAGATCAGCACCCTGCCGGTCGCCTTCTCCAGTACCGGCTGGTTGATGCCGCGGTGGCCGAACTTGAGTTTGTAGGTACCGAAACCCAGCGCCCGGCCCAAGATCTGGTTGCCGAAACAAATTCCGAAGAGCGGTATCCGTCGGGTCAGGATCTCGCGGGTCAGCGCGACCATGGCGTCCTGGGTAGAAGGGTCGCCCGGCCCGTTGGACAGGAAAACCCCATCGACGCCGAGCGCCTCGATCTCGTCGATCGTGACGTACGCGGGCACTACGTGAGTGGTGATGCCGCGCGCCGCCATCATCTTCGGCGTGTTTGCCTTGATGCCCAGATCGATGGCCGCGACGGAGAACTCTTCCCGGCCATGGGCGCTGACGGTGTAGCGCTCGGTGGTGGACACCTCGCCGGTCAGATCCGCGCCGGCCATTGCGGGCTGCGCCCGAACCTGCTCGACGAACTCCGTCGGGTCGGCAAGCGCGTCGCCGGAAAAAATGCCGCACCGCATCGCGCCGGACGCGCGCAGATGCCTTGTCAGCGACCTGGTATCGACACCGGCGATACCCACGACGCCCTGACGTTCCATTTCGGCCGGTAGTGCGCTGCTCGCGCGCCAGTTGGACGAAACCGGGGACAGATCGCGGACCACATAGCCCGCGACCCAGATACGGGCCGACTCGTTGTCATCCTGATCCCGGTCGGCCCCGCCGCCCGCGACCCAGCCGGTGTTGCCGATCTGCGGTGCGGTCGCCACCACCACCTGACGGCGGTAGGACGGGTCGGTCAGGGTCTCCTGGTATCCGGTCATCCCGGTGGTGAACACCGCCTCGCCGAAGGCCGAACCTGTTGCTCCGAAGGAAGTTCCGCGGTAGACCCGGCCATCCTCCAGAACAAGCATCGCCGGCGTCACGGTCGGTGTCATCGTCGGTGTCATGGACTGCGTCACGGTCGGTGTCATGGTCGGTCCTCGCTGTCGATACCGGTCGAAAGAGACGAATCAGGGGCCGGCGGGCCTGGAATCCGTTGTCGCACAATGGCGATCCACTCGGCCTGGGCTTGCAGATCCTCCATTCGAAGTCCGCTGTCGACACTCGTACCGCCGAGGGACCAGGTGATCACCAGAATCCCGTCCGGCATCGCCATCACCTTGCCGGCAATGCCAGGAGCGGTTCCGACGGCCTGGACATCTCCGATCGGGATGAAGATCTCGGTCTCACCGACCCGGTCGATGAGCACTCCTGCTGCGGTCAATCGCAGGGTCGCCGCGGCCCGCCGGCCCAGGCCATGGGCGACTATCCGGTCCTGCCAGGAGCCGGCCCTCGTGGTCGAGACATACAGGCCTGCAAGAGGTTCGGTGAGATCATCACCAGGGCTCCCGGGAACGGCCGGCAGCACGGCAACATCCGACTGCCGCGCAGCGCGGTGGCGCCAGCCGACCAGCAGCCCGTATGCGGCCAGCAGCACGATGGCCACCAGCATCAGGGTCAGCAGCGTTCGGCCCATGTCACGCCTCCACAATCTGGGTGCTGAAGTGGGTCGGGGCTGGGAAATCGGTCGGGCTCGGGAAGTCCACCAGGGCGCCGTCGCGAACGGTCGGCCGACCGCGCAGAAAGGTGGCGACCACTCGACCGGGCAGCGTCATTCCCTCGAACGGCGTGTTCGTCGACAGGCTCGCGAACTGCTCGCCGCGGACCGTCCAGGAAGCAGCGGGATCCAGGAGCACCAGGTTGGCCGGCTCGCCCTCCGCGATCGGCCGACCGTGATCTGCCAGACCCCCGATGACGGCCGGATTCTCCGACATCACCGCAGCGACGCCCCGCCAGTCCAGCAAACCCGGACCGACCATCGTGTGGATCACGACGGACAGGGCCGTCTGCAGGCCGAGCATGCCCGGCTTGGCGTTGTCCCATTCTGTTTCCTTGTCCTGCAACGCATGCGGGGCGTGGTCGGTGGCCACCACGTCGATCACACCGGCAGCCAGGGCAGCCCGCAGCGCGCGGACGTCCGCTTCGGTGCGCAGCGGCGGGTTGACCTTGTAGACCGGGTCGTACCCGATTGCTCGCTCATCGGTGAGCAGCAGGTGGTGCGGCGTGACCTCGGCGGTGACCCGAGCGCCGCGGATCTTGGCCGCCGCCACGATGTCCACCGAGCCTGCCGTCGAGAGGTGGCAGACGTGCAGCCGGGAGTCGACGTGGTCGGCCAGCAGGCAGTCCCTGGCGATGATCGCCTCTTCGGCGACGGCCGGCCATCCCGCCATCCCGAGCCGGGCGGACACGTCGCCCTCGTGCATCTGGGCGTCGACCGTCAGCCTGGGCTCCTGCGCGTGCTGGGCGATCACCCCGCCGAAGGCCTTGACGTACTCCAGCGCACGGCGCATCAGCATCGGATCGGCCACGCAGTCACCGTCGTCGGAGAAGATGCGGACCTTCGCGGCCGACGCAGCCATTGCTCCGAGCTCGGCCAACCGCTCGCCCCGGCGCCCCACCGTCACCGCCCCGATCGGCTGGACGTCGACCAGACCGGTGGTCGCTCCGAGTCGGAACACCTGTTCCACCACGCCCGCCGTGTCGGCGACAGGGTCGGTGTTGGGCATCGCGAAGATCGCGGTGTAGCCCCCCAGGGCTGCGGCGGCCGAGCCGGTGGCGACCGTCTCCGCGTCTTCGCGGCCCGGTTCCCGCAGGTGGGTGTGCAGATCCACCAGGCCGGGAAGAACGATCAGGCCGGCTCCGGAGATCCGCAGGGCCCGGTCGGCTCGCGGATCCGCGGCTGCGGCCTGCCCGAGTGCGGCTACGACGCCGTCGACCAGGAGCAGGTCGGCCGGGATCTCCCCATAAGGCGCGGCTCCGAGGATTAGTACTGCCTGCGACATGTGTTCCCTTTCCGGAAGCGCGGGCGACCGCGGTGGGCTCGTCATGCGCCGTCGCCGAGGCCGCCGGTGAGCAACAGGTAGAGCACGGCCATCCGCACAGTCACGCCGTTGGCCACCTGCTCGACGATCACCGAGCCGGCTCCGTCGGCGACCTGCGGCGTGATCTCCATGCCACGATTCATCGGGCCGGGGTGCAGCACGATGCCGTACCGCGCCAGCAGCCCGGCGCGGCGCGAGTCCAGCCCGTACGAGCGGGCGTACTCACGCTCGGTGGGGAAGAACGCACCTCCCATCCGCTCGCGCTGAACGCGCAACATCATCACCGCATCCGCGCCCACGAGCGCACTGTCCAGGTCGTAGGTGACCTGGACCGGCCACGTCCGCACGCCGACCGGCAGCAGCGTCGGCGGGGCCACCAGGGTGACTTCGACGCCGAGCGTGGACAGCAGCAGGACATTGGACCGCGCCACCCGCGAGTGCAGGACATCGCCGACGATCACCACTCGCCGGCCCTCCAGGCTGCCGCCAGGGGCAAGATGACGGCGCAGCGTGTAGGCGTCCAGCAGAGCCTGGGTCGGGTGTTCGTGGGTGCCGTCACCGGCATTGATGACATGGCCGTCCACCCAGCTCGACAATCGGGCGGGTGCTCCAGACGAGGGGTGCCGGCAGACCACAGCGTCCGCGCCCATCGCTTGCAGGGTCAGTGCGGTGTCCTTGAGCGATTCGCCCTTGGACACCGACGAGCCCTTGGCCGAGAAATTGATCACGTCTGCGGACAGCCGTTTGGCTGCCAGCTCGAACGAGATGCGCGTGCGGGTGGAGTCCTCGTAGAACAGGTTGACCACGGTGCGGCCGCGCAGCGTCGGCAGCTTGCGGACCTCCCGGCCGGCGATCGCCTGGTCGAGGCGGGAAGCGGTGTCCAGAATTCGAAGCGCACCGGCTCGATCGAGGTCGCCGGCAGAGAGCAGATGGCGAGGGAGCGCCTTCGCGTCGTCGGTGCGGACGATTGCGTCCGGCGGATCGGTGCTCGTCGCACTGCCGTCCGTCGATGTCGACACTGCTCCCAGGCTCCCTGCGGCGTACCCCATCAGGACGACCTGATCAGGTCGACGCCGTCGACGCCGTCGGTCTCCGACAACCGCACGGCGACGTCGTCGGCGAGAGCGGTCGGGAGGTTCTTTCCGACGTAGTCGGCACGGATGGGGAGCCGGCGGTGTCCGCGATCCACCAGGACCGCCAGTTGGATGACGGCGGGGCGCCCGTGGTCGCGGAGGGCATCCAGTGCGGCGCGGACGGTTCGGCCGGAGTAGAGCACGTCATCGACCAGGACGACGGTCGCGTCCTCGATTCCGGCTTCGGGAAGGACCGTCTCCTCCAGTGCCCTCGGCGGGCGCCGCCGCAGGTCGTCGCGGTACAGCGTGATGTCCAGCGACCCGACCGCGAACGCGCGACCCGTGAAGGTGGCCAGACGATCGGCAAGCCGCCGGGCCAGGTGCACGCCGCGGGTCGGGATTCCGATCAGGACCACACGTTGCTCGCCGGTGCGCTCCAGGATCTGGTGGGCGATCCGATCGATCGTCCGGCCGATGTCGGCGGCCGAGAGCAACGTGGTCGAAGTGGAGGTCACTGGCGGGGCGGCACTGCCGTCCACCGCGGGATCGGGCGGGCTTCCGTCGGTTCGGTTATGGCGCGCGAGCACCACACCGACCTCCTTTCCCGCCTCACTGGACGGCTTTAAAGGATGTCTCTGGAGAAAGTTCCACGGCCCAACCGCGCGACACCGGGGTGGCACCGATCCGGAAAGGCCCTTCCCGGCGATACTACCAACGAGCCACCGGGCACTGCGCCGCTTCGCCGGAGTACTCCGCGCCGACTTTCTGGCCGGTTGAATGGAACAATCTGCGACTATCGACTACTCTGCGTATTGTGACGTGGATTCGTTTCCACTGGCACGTCTTCGAAGTTCACGATCCGCGGAAGGATTTTCATGACGCAGGACTACGCAAGGGCGCTCGGGCAGCGACTGCGATCCATCCGCGCGCAGCAGGGGCTGAGCCTGCATGGCGTCGAGGAAAAATCGGAGGGCCGCTGGAAGGCCGTCGTGGTCGGATCCTACGAGCGCGGCGATCGGGCCGTCACCGTGGCCAAGCTCGCCGAGTTGGCGGAGTTCTACGGGGTGCCGGTTGCTGAGTTGCTGCCGGACGCCCGGGCCGCCCGACGCGGCCTGCCGGCGCCCAAATTGGTCATCGATCTGAACCGACTCTCCGAGCTGCCCGCGCACCAGGCGGGCCCCCTGGCCCGCTATGCGGCCGCGATCCAGTCCCAGCGCGGCGACTACAACGGAAAGGTGCTCACCATTCGGTCGGAGGACCTCCGGTCGCTGGCCGTCATCTACGACATGTCGCCGGAGAGCCTCACCGAGCAACTGGTCGGCTGGGGCGTGCTGCCGGCCGGAACCGAACTGGAGTAACGGTCCTCGACCGTGACCGTCGACAGAGCCGGCGCCGATCGGCAGAGTCGGCGCCTACCGGCAGAGCAGGTGCCTATCGACAGAGCCGGCGCCTACCGGCAGGGCCGGGTAGTGGACGAAGCCGCTTGCCCGAGAACAGGATCAGCGACTTACGACAACGGGGTCGGCGATTTCGACCGCAGGGGTGGGTCAGCTGCGCAGCTGCGGGGCGATGGTCAGAATCTGACCGAGCACGCCGTTGATGAATCGTGGTGAATTGTCGGTGGACAGGCTCTTGGCCAGCTCCACCGCCTCGTCCACCGCGACAGCCGGCGGCACATCCGCCGAGTAGACCAACTCGTAGACCGCGATCCGGAGAATTGCCCGATCCACCGCCGGCATGCGTTCGAGCGTCCACCCCTCGGCGTACTCGTCGAGCAGATCGTCGATCACCTCGGCATGTGCGGCGTAGCCGCGGACCAGCACTTCCGCATACTCGCCGAGCGGCGCCGCCTCGACCGTGTCGATGCGCTCACCCAGCACGTCCAGTGGATCTGAATTTCTGGCGTCGGCGGCGTACAGCACGTCGAGGGCACGTTTCCGGGCCTTCGTGCGCGCCGACATCAGCGCCCTGCCGAGCTGCCGAGGGTGCCGGCACGGCGACCGCCGGCATGCATTCGAGGAACCGGCACGTCAGCTGTTGACGCGGCCGAGGTAACGACCGTCCCGGGTGTCGACCTTGATCTTGTCGCCGGTGTTGAGAAATAGCGGCACGTTGATTTCCGCGCCCGTTTCCAGCTTGGCCGGCTTGGTGCCACCGGTGGAACGATCGCCCTGCAGGCCGGGATCGGTGTGCGAAACCAGCAGTTCGACGGAAGCCGGCAGCTCGACGAACAACACCACGCCGTCGTGCGTGGCGACCATGGCCTCCTGGTTCTCCAGCAGATAGTCGGCAACGGTTCCGACCACCTGAGCGGAGACGTTGATCTGGTCGTAGGTGTCCTTGTCCATGAAGACGAACTCGGAGCCGTCCTTGTACAGGAACGTCATGTCGCGCTTGTCGACCGTCGCCGTCTCCACCTTGATACCGGCGTTGAACGTCTTGTCGACGACCTTGCCCGACATCACGTTCTTCAACGTGGTTCGAACGAAGGCCGGGCCCTTGCCGGGCTTGACGTGTTGGAACTCGGTGATCGTCCAGAGCACGCCCTCGAGGCGCAGAACAACACCGTTCTTGAAGTCGCTGGTGGAAGCCATGAGATGGTTGCAATGCCTTTCGTTGTGTTCGATCTACAGCACGAGAAGGTCGCGGGAGGTCAGGGTGAGCGTCTGGTAACCGGGGCCGACGTTTCCTGGTTCTGATGACGCCGCTCGCACCACTCCGCTGTCCTCGATGCGCACTCCGCCTCGCCCTGGCAGATACACGCCCGGTTCGACGGTGACGCACATATCTGCGCCGATGATACCTGCTGCGCCTTCCGCCAGGCTCGGCGCTTCGTGCACGGCAAGGCCGATCCCGTGACCTAGTCCGTGGGCGAACTGCGGACCGTAGCCCGCGGCGATGATCACGTCCCTGGCTGCTGCGTCGACCTCGCCGCCCGTAGCCCCGACCACCGCTGCCGTGCGACCGACACGCTGCGCAAGCCCGACCAAGGCGTGGATCTCCACCTGCCAATTGGCGGGTGGGCCCAGCACGAAGGTCCTGGTCATGTCGGAGTGGTAGCCCTCGACCATCGCTCCGAAGTCGAGCTTGAGCAGGTCACCCCGGGCAAGCGGCCGCGAGCTCGGTCGGTGATGCGGAATGGCGGAATTCTCGCCGGCCGCCACGATCGTCTCGAACGCCGGGTCGGAAGCGCCCAGCCGACGCATCCGCTCGTCCAGGTCAAGGCCGATCTCGCGTTCGGTGCGACCGGGTCGGATTCCGCCGGACTCGAGCAGGTCACCCAGGGCCTGATCTGCCACGGCGCAGGCGATCCGCAGAGCCTCGATCTCGCCCGCGTCCTTGACTGCCCGCAGTCGCTCGACCAGGTCGAGG